>ERZ795042.11-NODE-11-length-266911-cov-103.732373_pt1 | contig 266911 bp, 203 predicted proteins | sample MGYA00375126_ERZ795042 | MGnify/ENA primary metagenome ERZ795042 (study PRJEB30171, sample SAMN05518105) | compost metagenome | isolation source: Feedstock adapted compost from Newby Island compost facility, Milpitas, CA | place: USA:Newby Island compost...
CCACGGCGATCGTACCGGTTGGTGTAGCCGGGCGTGCCGTCGCTGTAGTGCACCGCCACTTCGCCCCGCCAATACTCGCCCCGGCGCACCGTGGGCGTCCACGCCGACAGACTCTCCGCGCTCCAGAGCGGCACCGTGGCATGCCGTGCGCCGCGCCCCGCACGCCCACATACCCGAGAACCGTGCAGCAGGCAAGTTGTCTGGCAAATCCCCTCATGCGCCTCAACCAATTCAAATGAAATCCGAGGCTTGCTCAATCAAAAAACGGCGCGCTCCCCTGCGACGGCGGAACGCAAGGGCTGGGGCATTCCCAATGCCGCCCGGCCATCTGAAACCGGCCATCTGAAATCCAGCGCAGCGTGCCGGGTGGCCGACCTTCCTCCACCGCGGCCTGAGCGGCGCAAGATTCCTTCACACCGTTTGTGCGGGACAGCCGGTTGCGGAGGTTCGGTCTCTCGGGCAATCACTTTGGCGATATCGCTTCGGCCCGTCCATCGCGACCAACCCAAAACACCTCCCGATTCGATGTCGCCACCAGATAACCTCGATTCCTGAAAAGGGAACTGTCCAGCCTCATGACCGTCGAAATTGAGGCATTGGCCGCGACCAGATTCGTCCGCCAAAGGTATGATGCACCCGTCTGGTTCGTGCGGCCATAAGACTCGGGCATCGACAGCATTTGCCACTCCTTCACGTCATTTCGCAAACGGTGAGCCTCTACGCGCTTCACATACGTCAAGCTGAACGGAATGCAGGAGTTCAGCGCATATACGCCGAGCGCGAGAACCAGCGCACCGGAAACAATGAGGCCCAAGGTCCGCATTCGAGTCGTCACTGAGGTGGATTCACTTGTTCCATTATGATATCCCACAGCAACTCTAACTGGTCCTTGATTCGCTCGCTGACCGTTCCCCAAAGGACGCAATCCTCAATGGCACGGCAGTCTTGAACGAAAAGACAGTAGGTAATGCTTTTCCCGTCCAGCGATTTGGCCTTGGCTGCTATTGCGGCGTCTTGCTCAGGGGTTGTGTCCACGTGCTTCTCAATCTTCTTCACCCCTTCACCCGAAATCCAGTTTGTCGCCGAGCCTGTTCGTGGCACGTATTGGATGACACCCTTACCACAAAATCGGCGAATTTCCTGATACCACTTATCCACCAGAGGTACTATTTCAACTTCGAAACTGTTCCCATTGCCATCGTCACCAACCATAACCCGATGGTTAACCCCGCAAGTCCCTTCGACGATCTTGATGTAGTAATCCAAACCAAGGCGATCAAACCGTCGTATTGGATCATTGCCCACAAAGCCATACAGATTCCTGCCGCCGCCTTCCCCGATTGGATCGCGGTTTGGCCACCGGCCCAGGCTTGGGCTGTAGAGCCGGTATTCGTAGAGCACGAGGTCGGTTGTGTTGTCGGTGCGCTTGGTCGAGAAACGGAAGGGGTTGGTTCGAGCTGCCGGGCCGCTGACGCGAATAGATTCGGCAAACGGGCCATATTCGTACCGGCCGGTTTCGGTGCCGGTCGTGGCACCGATCAGGCCCACCACATTGCCGTTGCCGTCATAGGCGGCAAAATGGGTTCCAGCAGCGGGACCGGAGTGTACGGTGAGCCAGAGCAACCCACCCACCCCACCGGCGCCGTCGACTGTTCCAGACAGGTCCAGCCCCCAAACATAGCTGCGCACCAGCGAGTTGTTCGTGGCATTGAGCTCCGCCACGTGACGGCCGAAGAACACGGGATCACTGACGAACTTCACATCCTCCACCACCTGCCAGACCCCGTTGCTCAAGACGTACGACGTCTGCCTTGTCCGCCGACCCCAGGCGTCGTACTTCCATTCCACCCGACGAAGGCTGGACAATGGACCCGCCACGCTCATGACCCTCGTCAGCCGGTTCTCTGCGTCCCAACTGTACATCCACCGGCCGTCCCGGACAAGGTTCCCGTCCGCATCGTGGATCAGCAGTTCCGGCGTCTGCGCCACGAAGGCCGATCGGGTCTCCGACTGCAGCCGGTCCGGATTGCCCCGCACCACCCGAAGGTTCGTGATCACCACCCAGACCGAGCCCGTCGCATTGTTCACCGCCGCCTCACCGTACCAGTACCGCCCCTGGTCGATCGCCGACTTCCCGACTCACGCCCCTGCTGCCCAAGCTGGCATCAATCGTCGCTCTCCCACAGACGCACCAATATCCACCCCCATCCTGCACCGCAGGTCTTTGCGATGGACCTGCCTCCCAGCAGGCGCCTTCCCGCACTGAGCGAAGGGGCGATTCTCCGCGCAGCAGGTGGCTTCCCATATACACCGAGGAGATCTTCTCATGCACCCACGAGGCATCAGCGGATGCAGCCGCAGCCGATATCGGGAAAGCGCCGCAGCCTTCCGTGGCCGCACTTTGTGCCGCCGCGGTACACCATACTTCTGATGGCAACACCACGTGCGGTTGCCAGTTCGTCAGTCCTGTCGAGCGCTTCGAGCTCGCCGCCTTTTCCTGCCCGTCGAACTCGCTTCCACACGCGCGCAAAAACTCAGCCGGGTCGCTCACCGCCCAGCCCTGTTGTCTGACATAGTGCCAGCAGGCCCACGGTGGACTTGTCCAGCCCCGACAGCGCCGCAAAGCAGCGCTTGCCAGCCCGCAGCTACACCTGGCCACTCTGTGAGCTGCCCCGTGCATTCCGTATCCTTCGGCCCTTAATCCATCGGCATCCGTGGACAATGCCACCCAGAACTATAACCGGAAACATCACGTTGGCCGCAATGCACAAATATCCTTTTATGCCATACTGGACAAAGTCGGTCCACCGACCATTTTCCCTCACCCATATTACCAGCGGAATCGGAAAGCCTTGAACCCTTACGTGGTCGGCAAGCTGGTAACGCGCCAAGACCCCGAACGCCGTCCCCAGCGTCACGCAGACGATGAGGCCCACGACAAGAAGCAGTAATGACAATTTCTGATCAGTTGCCCGCGCGCATCGAGCCAACGTATAGACAACCGTCCCCGATAGTACCAGTATAGCTATTGCTGTAAGGCCAGCGACCACTTTTATCATTTACTCCTAACGTCCCGTGTAGCTCGGCTTCCACGCTTTTACGGTCCAGTCAGCGACACTTCAGTCCGCAATCTTCAGCAGCTTGATACGCCCAGTCAATACAGACGTACCACGGAAAGGAGTAACGGCGATCCGGTCTCCTTGCCATAATGCATTCCCTAATCTCGGTATCCGTGGCGCTTTTGCCAGTCTTCCCATGCCGAGCCGCGGTACCATGCTTCAATGGGCGGTCAACCTTCTGACAAGTCACGCAGCGAGTCGCGCCGAAGTGCCTCTCCTGTGTTGCCTCTACGCCTCCGCTAAAGCCCCAGCCCCACACAAAGGGAGGCCCTTCAGCAGGCGGCGTTGGATACCGCACATACTGAATGAATGTGTGCTCCCCACCACAGCAGTTTGCAACCTTGCCTGCAATATCGTTAACCCCATCCACGGCCACGGAGCGGGTGCATATGGCGAAACCTTGCGGATACTGTGGCTCAGGTGGCCGTGGTGTCGGCGGGGGCTTAGGCGTGCCTGGCATATCAGGGTAGCCAGGCCACAACAACCCATGTGCATCGAAGCCATCGACAGGCTCGTTGCCAACCAATGCTAGCAGGCTTGCTCCGCCCCGTTCTTCGATCGGATCCCTGCTCAACCAACGGCCCGAGGTTGGACTGTAGGCGCGGTATTCGTACAGGACCAGCCTGGTGAAGTCCTCGGCGCGCTTGGTGCTGAAGCGGAAGGGATTCGATAGGGCGGCAGGGCCGGTGAGGCGGAGGGGTTCACCGAAAGGACCGTATTCGTACCGGGCGGTTTCAGTGCCGGTGGACGCCGAAACCAGATTCCACACGTTCCCATTGCCGTCGTAGGTGACAAAATGCGTGCCCGAAGCAGGACCGGGGGCTACCCGAACCCACAACAGTCCACCCGCACCACAGGCGCCGTCGAGAGTCTCCGACAGGTCCAACCCCCACACGTACGCACGCACCAGCGAGTTGTTCGTCGCATTCAACTCCGCCACGTGCCGGCCGAAGAGGACGGGATCATTGACGAACTTCAGATCCTCCACAACCTGCCAGACTCCGTTGGTGAGGATGTACGACGTCTGCCTTGTCCGCCGACCCCAGGCGTCGTACTTCCATTCCACCCGACGAAAGCTGGACAATGGACCCGCCACGCTCATGACCCTCGTCAGCCGGTTCTCTCCGTCCCAATAGTACATCCACCTCCCGTCCCGGACAAGGTTCCCGTCCAGATCGTGGATCAGCAGCTCCGGCGTCTGCGCCACGAAGGCCGATCGGGTCTCCGACTGCATCCGGTCCGGTTGGCTCCGCACCACCCCAAGGTTCGTGATCACCACCCACACCGACCCCGTCGCGTTGTTCACCAGCGCCTCACCGTACCAGTACCGGCCCTGCTGAACCGCCCGCGCCCATTCGTTGCTCCCCCACCACAACGTCACCACCGCCGACGCCGACGCCTCCCCGGACACACCCACATACCCCGGCACCGTCCGACCGGTGCACTGGTTGAGCCGGTTGACCGTGTTGGTGCTCCACCGCAGGCTCTGGCCCAGTTCGTCCCTGCCTCAACTGCTGCTCGTGCCTCCGCTAGAGCCCTTCGAGCAGAGGCCACAGCCTCTTAACCACCCGCTCCGCATGAAACGTCACGGCGCGCGGCGGATGGTTGGCGATTACCGCGCCGTTGAGCATAATGGCCGTCAGACACTCGGGTAGGGCTTGTGCACTTCCGCGCGGCCTGTCCACTTAGCCGCCCCTGACACTCTCCTCTTCACATTCCCATGGGACTTCTTCGACAACCTCCCAGCTGCTTCCGCTCATACCACAAGTGGCTGTGTGCCACCCCGGCCGCTTGCCGTGCCGTTGCCGGGCAGCGTATCCAGGTTTTTCATCCCTCCTTACTCTAGGGAGAGTTACATGTGCTCACTAGAAAACCATAGCCGAGACACACAAGCACCTGCAGCACATATACTCCAGCACGGGCCACGCCGCTGCCGAGCACGTCAGTGCTACTGCCAATCAGCCAAAGCGCTACATCTATTGCAATATAACAGCCTGCTAATCCACGAAGAGTGCGCCACGTACCAGCAGGATATTCACCCCACGCGAGGCCCAAGAGTATCAACCCCTGGATACAACATGTGACGAGCAATGCCTCACACACTGTGCCGCGTGGTATACAATTCCTCAAACATAGTGGAGGTTTACGCTTTCCTGGCATTGGGTGGTGTGAGTGAGCGTGCTCGCCATTCATGGCGAGGTGGAGACTGGCAGCGCTTAGCGAGTCAAAAACGGCTCGCAAGCATTCATAGCATCGTTGGCACAACTTTCGCCGCCAATGACCGGACAATAGTGATGGGCTACTTCGTGAATCAGGAGAGCGGCGATCCCGGACTCGGTATATCTTGTGAGGTTTCCCGGGCACAGGCCGATTGCTGACCATCCAGCATAGGTCCACGCCGTTCCACCAAAGAGGCAGACGATCTTACAGTTGCCGTGACATCGGACACGGTATTGCTCACCATGTGAGCCGTGATCTCGAAACCACTTGGCGCAATCCGACTCGCGCAGCGCTCGGTTTGCGAGAGCAATAGCACTGGCAATATCGGACAATCTCATGCAACTCTCTCCCGTCACCAAGGACGGGGGTTCCGTGTTCGGTCGGCACTCATGCCATCCTTGGTACCATTGTCCACAGAATGGACACTTAATGCCCATAAACCGGCCGTCGGTGTCAATATCGTCCGGTGGGTCGTTGGCAACAAACGCATACAAGTGCGCTCCGCCTCCTTCCTCAATCGGATCCCTGCTCAACCAGCGGCCGGAGGAGGGACTGTAGGCGCGGTATTCATAGAGGACCAACCCAGTAAAGTCCTCGGTGCGCTTGGTGCTGAACCGGAGCGGATTGGACCGGGCGGCAGGACCGCTGAGCCGGAGGGGCTCGCCAAAGGGACCGTATTCGTACCGGGCTGTGTCGGTGCCGGTGGTGGCCGACACCAGGTTCCACACATTCCCGTTGCCGTCGTAGCTGACAAAATGCGTGCCTGCAGCAGGGCCGGTGGCCATCCGAACCCACAACAGCCCACCCACACCACCGGCACCGTCGAGGGTCTCCGACAGGTCCAGGCCCCAGATGTACGCGCGCACCAAGGCGTTGTTCGTGCCATTCAACTCCGCCACGTGACGGCCGAAGAGGACGGGATCACTGACGAACTTCAGATCCTCCACCACCTGCCACGCACCGTTGGTGTACACGTACGACGTCTGCCGCACCCGCCGACCCATCGCGTCGTACTTCCAATCCACCCGACGGAAGCTGGATGAAGGACCTGCCACGGTGATCACCCTCGTCAGCCGGTTCTCTGCGTCCCAATAGTACATCCACCGACCGTCCCGCACAAGGTTGCCGTCCAGATGGTGGATCAGCAGTTCGGGTGTCTGCGCCACGAATGCCGACCGCGTCTCCGACTGCACCCGGTCCGGATTGCCCCGCACCACCCCCAGGTTCGTGATCACCACCCACACCGAACCCGTCGCGTTGTTCACCAACGCCTCACCGTACCAGTACCGGCCCTGCTGAATCGCCCGCGCCCATTCGTTGCTCCCCCACCACAACGTCACCACCGCCGACTCCGACGCCTCCCCGGACACCCCCACATACCCCGGCACCGTCCGACCGGTGTACTGGTTGAGCCGGTTGACTGTGTTGGTGCTCCACCGCAGGCTCTGGCCCAGCTCGTCCCCGCCCCAACCACCGGCCGTCCGGTTCCCAATCGCATCGTGCCGGTACTCAAACTGTTGACCCGCCACCGGCCGACTGTCCGCCCAGTACCGACGACCCGACACCAACTGCCCGTACAGATCGTACGTGTACACCCACCAGCTCCCATCCGCCCAGGTGGCCCGAACCCGCCGACCCAGCTCGTCGTATGTCCACCGCAATCCACTCAGCACACCCGTGCTGACCACCGACTGGATGTTGGTCAACCGGTTCCACAGGTCGAACGACCGGCTGACCGTCAGCCGAACCGTCCCACCCTGCTTGAAACTCACCTGCCGCACCATCGGCGCCAGCGCCTCCCACTCGTAGTCTGCACGGTGCCCCAGCTCGTCCGACACACTCAACAGCCGGTCCCCTCCGCCCCAGCTGTAGTCCACACGGCTCAGCCGACTGCCTCCCTGCCAGACCTCCTGCGCCACACGCCGGCCCAACGTGTCCACCAGGTTGGTCACCCACACACCGTCCAAATCCCCGCCCACCCAGCGTTCGGATGTCACCTCGCCGGCGTCGGTGTACCACCGTTGCAGCCTGCCGCTGCCCTGCACCACTTCGTACACCCGCCCACGGCGATCGTACCGGTTGGTGTAGCCGGGCGTGCCGTCGCTGTAGTGCACCGTCTCCAGTTCCCCGGCGGCGTTGTAGCCGTAGGTGGTCACCACCCCGCGGGTCCAACGCCGGCTGGCCAACCGACCGGCCGGCGTCCAAGTGTACTGCACGGCACGTGAAGCCGAAGGCACTCCGGTAGACGGATCGGCATACCATTTGGCCACCAGCCAGCCGCGATTGGTGTCGTACAGCCACGCCGTCCGGGCCTCCCCGCCCGTGCCCTGGCCGGAGTAGAGGTCGAACTGTTGCCAGGTGACCATGTTGGTCAGACGACCGGCGTGATCGTAGCCGTATTCCACCGGCCAGGCGCTCATGCCCCAGCTCTTCTGTACCAGCCCCTGCGGGGTGTAACGTGTGCGCTGCCACCGGCCACCCGGGTACACCACGTTGGTCGCGCGCAACATCGCATCGTAGGTCCAGGTGGTCGTCCGCTGGGTCAGAGGCCCGGCTCCGTCCGGGTCGGGCTGGATGGTCTGCACCACCAGATCGGCGGCGTTGTAGACGTGGAGGGTCACCCCCTTGCGGGCGTCAATGACCTGCGCCTGCCGATCGTGCGGATCGTAGGCGTAATCGGTCCGGCTCAACAGGGTGGTGCGGCTGCTGTCGGCCCAGCGACTGATCCGTGCCAGCAACCCGTTGGTGTAGAGCTGCTCGGTCACCGACCCGTCCGGATGCGTCACCGTCACCAGGCGTTGTTGCTGGGCCGGCAGGCGCTGGGTGATGGTGGTGGTCACACGCCCGTACTGAATGCTCACGTGCGTCTCCGGACCGTCGTCAACCAGGCTGACCCGTTGCTCCGACACCAGCACGCCATGGTTCAGATCGTCGGTCTCCCAGACCTGGGTCCGTTCCCAGTTTCGCCCCTCCAAGGAAACCACGTCCCGAAGCTGCCGGCGGATCCGATCCGGACCCGCCCCGTCCACCTCACCGTCCCGGTCCATGTCCACCACCGTCAGGGCCAATGAACCGTCCGGATCGTAGGTGTAGAGGGTCTGCACACCGTCAGGGTCCACGCTGCGGATCAGCCGACCGCCCGAATCGTAGAACTGGAACGCCTCCGCGCCACCGGAGTACCGGGTTCGGACCGTCCGGCCCAGCATGTCGTGCCAGGTCTCCACCCATTCGGAGCTGTTGAAATCACCCTTGATGCTGCGGGTCCAGGTCTGCCCCAGCTCGGCCCCGTATTTGAAGCTCTCCGGAAACGCCGCCGTGCCCGAGATGCTCTTGAGGGATCCGTCGCGGTAGTAGCTCTCGATCCGGGTGCCGTCGTAGGGGTCGGTGATGGTGACCTGCCGGCCGCCCTCGGCGGTGGTGCCGTAGGTCCAAGTGGTCACGCCGCCCAGGGCGTTGGTCTGGCGGATCAGCCGGCCGGCGGTGTCGTACTGGTTGCCTTCCAGGACCAGCGTGGTGCCGTTCCGGCCGGTGCGATATCGCACGAGCACCCGACCGGCCGCGTCCAGGCGGTTCGACCAGGTGACACCATTGCGGATATGGCCAATGGGCCGCCGCAGCGCATCGTAGAGATAAATGGTGGTGACACCCTCCCGATCCGTCTGCGAAGCCAGGCCGCAGCAGTCGTAACTGAACGTCTCGGTGGTGTCGTCAGGATAGCTCACCTCGGTGGGCCGGTGGAACTCGTCAAAGCCCGTGTAGACGCGTTGCTGCAGCAGCCACTCCTGCCCGTTCACGATGCGATATGTCTGTTCGAGTGTCACCTCGCCGTAGGCGCCTTTCACAATGCGGGTACGCTGACCGTTGACGATGTTCGCTGGGGCGTTCGGGTCATCCGGCTGGCCGGTACTCGTGGTTTCGGTGACGGTGCCGCCCTGTTCGGTCCGCTGGTAGAGCGTCACGGTGCCATCGGGATGATGCACCCGCACGGTGCGCCCGGTCTGGGGATCCATTACCGCGATGCTCTTTTCTGTCCGGCTGTCCTGAAGGGCCTGGGCGTAGGTTTGCCCGGGCACCGCCACGCGCAGGGTGACCGTGCCCGTCGGCGAATAGACAGTGTAGGTTCGGGCCACCTCCCACCCGCCAACAAGTTCCACCGTCGTGCGCGGTGCCCGCGGTTGGACCGACCCGTCATCGGCGGGGTCCAGTGAGGTGTAGTCGTACTGAACGGTCCGCCGAGTGCTCAAGTTCTCGTCGGGGGCCTGATCCAGGCGGCCCGACCACACCTCCAGCGGGCGGCCTTCCGAGTCGTACTGGACGATCTCCTCCCAGCTCCCATCGGGCCGGACTGTCCGCCGCAGCGGCCGCCGATGGGCGGAGGGAACAAAAGGAATGGAGCCGGGGTCATGATAGGTGTAGGTGGTGGTCTGCGCGTCGGAACCGGCGCCGACCGTCTCCTGCACCAGTCCCTCGCCCCAACTGAACTTTTGATAAACCCACTCATGCTGGTGCTGGAGCTGGCCATTCGAGAGCCACTGCACCTTCAGCGTCCGCAGCAGCGAACCGTCCGCGGCATTGGTGAACGTCTGCCAGGAACGCCGTTCGGTCTGGCCATCGGGCATCAGCAGCGCCCACCGACCCTCCTGCTCGTCGTAGGTGTACAGCCAGACCCGCTCGGCCGCTCCGGGCCGGCTCTCGCGAATGCGCACCCGGTTGGTGGCCGAACCGGCATCCGGGCTCTCGATCGTCCAGGTGACGATCCGGTTCGCCTCGGGATTCTGCAAAACATACCGGCCCAGTTCTGAATCAAACTGCGATGCGAGCGCGGCGCGTTTGTAAAAGCTGATCTGGTAGCCGGCTCCGTTGCTCAGCGGATCCACATTCGCCACCGCCTCGGGGGCGATGACCTGAGACAGACGCGTGCGGGTGACCTGCTGACCGCCGATGGTCTCCGTCACGTCGACCGTGTAGTTCGACACGCCGCCCTGCCCGTGCTGCCCGCTAAACTGCAGTTTGTAAACATCCAAGAGCTCCTCAAGGCTGCCGCCGTTGTAAAAACCGCCCGCATCTCCGCCGCCCTCGGCCCGGCCCATGCTCAAAATGACATGGGGCTCATGGCCACACTCCTCCGGATCCGTGCCGCAACTCCTGCAACCCATGCCGACCACCCCGCTTGCTCCAACGCCGCCTCGGCCGCCGCAGCCTCCACCGGAGCCGCCGGGCCCCGGTCCGTTGCCCGGCGGCGGCGGATCGCTCTCCACCCATTCGATGGTGAAGTCTTCCAGCCGGATCAAATGGAAGCCGCTGCTGCCATCGCTACAGCTACCCTCGACCCAGGATGGCAGATCGAGCACCTGCGAACCGTCCTGGGGAAACCACCACTCCGTGCCGGGCGCCTCAACCACCGCACTTTGCTCCCGCCGGATCTCGGTGGTCTTTCCGCCGGTCACCAAGTACTCGACCTCCGTCCAACGGATGCGGTAGCGTTCCCCCTCGATGGTTCCGCGCACGCGCGCCCGCCAGCGGCAGCGGGTCGCAGTGGCGCAGCTCTGGTCTGCCGCCAGTTCCACACTCGTCCACGGCGTTTGCCATTCCCCATCCGAATCGGAGGCAAAGTCGGGCAGGCGCTCCAAAGACAGGGCTTCCACCCGGCTTTGCAACTGCGCCGTCGTGTATTCGTTGGCCAGCCAGGTGTGGTGCTCAAATGTCTCGGAGCTGGTTGAGGAATACGACCAACCCTCACCTGAATCTTCATCGTGGACATACCACCGTGTGACGTTGTGCATTTCCGCGCATTCATATGTCTCGGAGTGTTCCACAGGATCCCCCAGACCATACTTGAAAATTTCATCCACCACACAGCCGGGTGGTACCGTGTATCCGTTCACTTCCTCGCACACCCAAGAGTCTGAGTAGTAAGAGTCGGCCCAGTACTGGGTCCTTATGGCATAGCTGTTGTAAACGTAGTCGAGGGCAAAGTCGCTGTGAGAGCACTGGTCTGGCCGCGGCTCGCCACTGGCCGTGAGATCGGGGTCCGCATGCATGCTGTTGGTATACCAACGATCGTAATAGTCCCAGATGACTGCCCAATAACCTTCCGATGATGACGAGCCCGATGCTTGTTCCACATACCGGGCAAAGTCATAGGAATCCAGGTAATACCGCTTCGGACAATCCCCACACGGAGAGCTCCAGTATGGAAGGAAACCCACCTTGTCCCGGGTCGCCGTCCCGAACACGGCGTGCGGCGTAATGCTGGGACACTGTGCGCGGGCGACCAGGTGGATGCCCAGCAGCCCTGCCATCACTACCACGACCTTCAAGCTGCTCATACGCCCTCCGAGTCGGTTGTTTCCTTTCATCCGGCACCTCCCTTCTCACCACGGCCGCCACACCTGCAGTTGGACCTGACCGGGATCGGTCATTGCACCGGCCCCCAGCGGGTTGCGTCCCTGCACCACCTCCAGACCGTCGCCCACACCGTCGCCGTCGCTGTCGGCGCTGCCGGGATTGGTCCCCAGCCAGCCCTCCTGCAGATCGCTCAGCCCGTCATTGTCGCTATCGGTCTTGCACACACCGCCCGGCCCGCTCTGATAGAGCTGTTGCACCTGCGCCAGGCTCAGCACCGAGCGGTAGATCCGCACCTCGTCCAACCCGCCCTTGTAGTACCCTCGGACGCCGCTCTGCGGATGCACACCCACCCGCACCGGATCGCCGTTGGCCAGGCTACCCGGCCGTATGGTCGGGTTGAAGGTCATCACCAGCGACCCGTCCAGGTAGAGTCGGCCTCCATCCGTGGCCTGCCGGTCCAGCACCCACACCACATGATGCCAGCCACCATCCCTCAGGTCCGGCCCGCTGCTGATGAAATTGGCGTACCCGCCCGCGTCGGCGATCTGCACCCCCAACCGGCCGTTGATCAGAAACAGCTCCCAACCCAGAGCCGTGGAGCCGCTCGGGGCCCAACGCTTGCCCACCAGGCTCATCACACCGTAGGTGGTCTGGTTCACCTCGGGCCGCATCCACAGCTCCACGCTCAACGGCTCGCCCACCCCCACGTCGAACACGCTGTCCGGCCCGGCGTCCGCACCGTCGTCGGCCCCGTCAAACAAAAACCCTCCCCCCACCACCGCAGCCGCGTAACCCAGTCCGTTGCGCAGCCGCAGCGCGTTGGTCCGGGCCAGATCCCACGGCCCGCCATCGCCAGGCCACCACGCCACCAAACCAGCAGGCGCCGCCACGCACGTGGGCCACACCTTCCCAGCCCCGCCGGCCTGATAAATTCCAAACACCTCAGAAGCCGACAGCGCCCGGTTGTAAATCGCACACTCGTCCAGTCGCCCGCTGCCATACCAACCCCAGCCCGGTGCCGCACCCAACGTCACCGGCTGAGCGGTCGTCACCAGCGTCCCCGCCGCCGCCACGTCCCCGCGCAACTGCCCGTTGACATACAGCCGCAGCCGCTGCCCATCCCAGCTCAGGGCCACATGATGCCACTGATCCGCCGTCAAAGTCCCCCACGCCGTCACGCCGACCCAGCCCGTCCCGCTCAAATTCACACCCCCTTCCACACGATTGCTCCACACCACAAGACTGTACTGCCGGCCACCCGGCCCATCCTTGCAAATGACAGGCAACACCCCGTACCCCCCGGCAGACCGGTTGACCCACCCCTCCAACGTCAGACCAACTGTCGGATTCAAACCCGCGGCATTCACCGCGCTCAGGTAGTTACTGGGCGTCAGCCCCACCCCACGCCCCACCGCTCCAGCCTCCCAATTGACCGTACCCTGCACCCCCGCCGTGTGCCCGCCCACCACGTCGGCTCCGTCCCCGGCCAACGGCCACCAAGCCACACAACCGGCAGGCAACGGCACCGGCCCCACCAACAACCAGTCCAACACCAAACCCGGCTGCCGCTCCTCCAACTGCGCCACCAACGAAACCGCCTCCCCACCAGGGGAGCCCCCCACCGCCGCGTGCCCCCCACTCACCCCGGGCCACCACCGACCCGGCCGCACCGTCAACGCACCTGTCCCACGCACTCGCGGCAACCGCTCCAGCCGCTGCTTCACCGACACCAACGGCAACCGCTCCACCAGGTACTGTCGGCCATCCTCCCCGCGCACCCATTCCTTGGCCACAGGCACCCAGCCTCCGGCCTCCCCTTCCGGCCAACCAAACGCACGCCCGCTCACCAACCGCCACCCACCCAACTCCACCAATTCATCCTCCGCAGACACATCGCCGTCCCAACACACCGCAACCCGCTCCCGCACCTCCGCCTCCACACCCCACCACTCCGTCCACACCTCCAACCATGTCCGCCCCTCCTGCCACCCGGCCGGCAACCGATCCAACCACCCCTCCAACACCACGTCCTGTTCCACCCAGTTCTCCCCCACACGCAAACGCACCCGACCCCGCAAACCCTCCAATGCATTCGTGTATACCACCACCCCATCCACACTCCCCAAACCCACACGATCCACAAACCGCCCCACCACCACGCTCTCCTCCCGATCCGCCTCGTACAACACCACAGCCACAGGTCGCGCCCTCACCGTCCGACCCCCGGCCACCTCCCACTCCACCAAACCCTCGGCCGAACCCAGCCGACCCACACGCACCCCGTGCCGGCTGCCCAACGCCACCCCGCGACCTCCCTTCAACCCCAGCCGCATCCGCGGCCGCTCCACCAGCTCCCAGCTCTCCCCGCCCACAGGCCCGTTGGTCAAACCCGGCAACCCGCTCACACGCCGCCACAGCACAGCCTGCTCCTCATCCACCCACGGACCTTGTACCTTCCCCGGACCCAACTTGCCACCAGCCACCCGCCGGCCTTCGTCCGGTTGCCCCGAAAGCACCCCTTCCTGCGCCCGCAGCCCGCCCAGCCCCAGGACACACACCACCACCGCCATCCATGCCGTCGCTTTCATGCTCGCCTCCTCATCGCTGCGCTTCATCGCCTCAACTCCGGTTCCCAACTTGTCTTGCCTCCCAAAAAGCCACTCCTTACACCCACGCCGACACAACACCCGCCTCCCCTCCAACCCAGAAACCCACCCTCGGCACGGGACGGAAAGCAAACCCTCAGCAAACAGTGCACCCACAGCATAACCCGACCCCTCAGCTTCTTACCCAGCTGCGCAACCGCTTCTGCTCCCTGCCCACCGTCGCCGCCATCAGACAAGGCCCCCAGTCGCGCACCCTTTCCTGTCCCCGCCCCGGGCAGCCCCGCTCCATACCCCCGAACCCAACGCACACCGCGCTCCCCATCCGCTCCATGGTCCATCGGCAAAACCTGCGTCCGCAAAAACCCCGGCACAAAGCCCGGGCGACACAGTCGCCCCCCAAAAGACCAGAGGGAAAACAGCGGAGGAAAACAAACCAAGAAGTCCGGCAACTCCGACCTCAGCCCCGCGTGGTCTCGAACCGGATGGGTTGGACCGGGTGGGTTGGACCGGGTGGGTTGGACCGGGTGGGTTGTCCAACCGAGCTCAACAGGGCCTCATGCCACGCCGAGTTCATGGGAACTGTCGCCGCTGTTTCTACCAGAAGCCGCCCACCCGTCAAGAAAAAATTTTCACCGCGACATACCAACAAAAACCAACATCAATCCTCCCCACCACCAAAAGGCGCGGCTTGGCCGGTGGGGCGGGATTGTGCAGAGGAAGGGTATTTGCGGGCACGACGGAGCAGACTCCTGCAAAGCGACGGCTTCCACGGCTGCTCGCGATCGGGGGGCGCGAATCCTAAGACGGTCTGGTGATCAACGCCGTTTCTTTCCTGAGTCCGGCGGGCGTCCGAGTTGGGTCTCCAAGGATCGGGTCAGTCGCTCCAAGATCGTCTCTGCTTTGCGGGGCAAGCCTCTGTTCAGGAGGCCGGGAAAGTCTCCGAGCCAGGGGAAAAGGTGGATTCGTTCGGCGGGCAGGTACGGCGCGAGCAGGTCGGCATGGGTTCGCGTCGCCGGGTGCAGTCGCGGCGGATTCATAAAGACCCACCAGGGCAAGGGCACGCCGGGTCGGTCGAGTGCTTCAGCGACGAGCCGGGACTGATTCACCGCGCCGAGCCGGTTGGGCACGACGACCATGGGAACGGCCTGCAAGGCGATCAACAGGTCGCGGTTGTCGAACCCGGGTCCCAAGGGGCTCAGGAGCCCGCCGGCACCTTCGACGATGACCCAATCGAACTGGTCGGCGATTAGCTGCACATGGCGGGCGACGGCGGACATGTCGAGGTGCACACCTGCCAGGCGTGCGGCTGCGGCGGGAGCAATGGATGGCCGGAACCACCATGGGTTGACCTGGTCGAGCGGCAGCACCCGATCTGCGGCTCTCCACAAGAGCCGGGCATCAGCCCGTCCGCCGGAGGCCAGGGGTTTGAGTCCGACGACACGCCGGCCCTGACGGCGCAAGTACCGGACCCATACCGTCGCGAAAACGGTCTTGCCTGCACCCGTGTCGTTGCCTGTGACAAAGACGATCATGCCTTATTGAAACCGTGGGCATCCTCCCGAGTGCCTCTGCGGGTCCTGTTTGGCAGAGGGTACGGTGGCCCGGTGAGGTCCGAGGTTGCCTGGCAGGTTTCGGTCCGGGCAAGTCCGACCGGTGAACGGCGGCGCACAGGACCTGTGCACCGGTGGGGTCTTGGCGAAAGGATTCGGGTCGTTTTAGCGTGAGGAGCGGTGAGTGGCGAGAGGTTCGGCGTGTGGCATCCGAGGCAAGGTCCCATGCGGCGGAAGGAGGCGACGGCGAGAGGAGATGCCATGCGGGCGAAATGCCGACCGGTCCCGGCGATGGATGCACGGGTGACATGGCTTCTCCACGCGGTCCCCGTGGAGGACAGGCGCAGGGCTGGAGGCTCGTCGAGACGCGGAGTTATCCGAGTCCGGGTAGGAGGTATCGCTCAGTGTCCGGTCGAAGCACCTCCCGCGCGTCCCCCGGGACGCGGGATCATCCGTTCGGCTCGGACCCTGGCGGGTTCGACGGGCCGTCCCGGAGGGCGCGCTTCGGTCAGCGATGCCCGGGCGGGGGTTCGCATGCCCTCCCCTGCCCCGACGCGGCGGTGTCCGGAAGTGCGCGGCGGGGTTCGGTGTGGAGGGTCTTGTTGGTTGGGGGCAGCAGCTGTTCCGGACGATGAGGGGGGCCGCTTTGCGGGCACGTTGGGGCGTGCGTGTGCAGGCTCTGGTCATGCCGCCGCTCCATGGCAGTGATGGTCCCCGGAGGACCCGGCCGCCGGCGCTCCACCGGGGATCCTGACAGGCGGAGTGTCTGCAGTATGGGGGCGTCGCCGGCCCGGGAGGTGCGGGAGGCGCGTGGTTCGGAAGGGTCTGGCGCAAGGTTGTCGCGCGCGGGTGGCGCGGGGTGTTTTGCGAGAGGCATGAGATTCACGGGGCCGACGTTCCGGCTGCTTGCGAGGTCGCGCCCGCCCCCGGCTCATGGCGCATGTCTGGCTTGGGGAGATTTTTCCCGAGGCTGCCGATCCCGGGTTGGCGGGGCACGGCGCCCGGCGCGGCGGGGCTGATTGACGAAGGGGACCGGAATTGGAGGCAGCCCAAGGCGGGTGAGGGACAACCGGCCATGCGGGCCGGGGGCGTCGAGGCTGCACTTCATTTTGCAGGGTCCTCGAGAGCCGGCTGTGATCGCGTTTGGTTGCAGGTCAGGGTTTGGGCAGGCGGGGTGTGCGGGGTTTGATTTCTTCCGTGCGTCGGTGCGGGGGGTTGGCTAGAAGAATGGGGCGTGAAAACGGTGGGCGTGATTCCTGCCCGATACGGCTCGACGCGGTTTCCCGGCAAGCCCTTGGTGAGGATTGCCGGCAAGCCGTTGTTGCAGCACGTGGTGGAGAGGGCCCGGCAGGCGCGGCGGTTGGCGGAAGTGATCGTGGCGACCGACGACGAGCGGATTGCGCGGGTGGCGGAGGGGTTTTGCCGGGTGGCGATGACGCGTCCGGATCATCCGAGCGGGACGGATCGGGTGGCGGAGGTGGTCGAAGGGTTGGAGTGCGACGGTGTGGTGAACATCCAGGGGGATGAACCGCTGGTGGATCCCGGGGCGATCGATGCGGTGGCGGCGGCGTTGGAGACAGCGGAGATGACCACTGCTGCGGCGCCGTTGACGGATCCGCGGGATTTGCACAATCCGCATGTGGTGAAGGTGGTGGTGAGCCGTTCGGGGCGGGCGCTTTACTTCTCGCGGCATGCGATTCCGTTCGTGCGCGGGTCGGAGGGTGCGGCGGCGGTGGAGGTGTTGTCGCGTTTCGGTTTTCTTCGCCATCTGGGTTTGTACGGGTACCGGCGCGAGACGTTGCTCCGGCTGGTACGGTGGCCGGTGTCTGCGCTGGAGGAGGCGGAGAAGCTGGAGCAGTTGCGTGCGCTGGAAAACGACGTGGTGATCCGGGTGGTGCGGGTGCCCGCCTCGGGCGCCGGTGTGGACGTGCCGGAGGATGTGGCTCGTGTGGAAGCGTTGCTGGCCGGGAGCACGGACGCGAAGTGAACGACCGGGATTTGGAAGGAGACATGAAATACATCTTTGTCACGGGGGGCGTGGTCAGTTCGCTGGGCAAGGGGCTGACGGCGGCGGCCCTGGGGACGCTGCTGGAGAACCGGGGTCTGAAGGTGGCCCTGCAGAAGTTCGATCCGTATCTGAATGTGGATCCCGGGACGATGAGTCCCTATCAGCACGGGGAGGTGTACGTGTTGGATGACGGGGCGGAGACGGATCTGGACCTGGGCCATTACGAGCGGTTTACGCGGACGAAGCTGACGCGGCTGAACAATTTGACCAGCGGCCAGGTGTACCAGACGGTGTTGAACAACGAGCGGGAGGGGAAGTACCTGGGCAAGACGGTGCAGGTGATCCCGCATGTGACGGATGAAATCAAGAACCGGATCCGGTTGCTGGCGCAGCAGACCGGAGCGGATGTGATTATTACGGAGATTGGCGGGACGACGGGTGACATCGAGGGGTTGCCGTTTCTGGAGGCGATTCGGGAGTTTGCCCACGAGGTGGGCCCGGGCAATGCGATTTTCATCCATGTCACCTACGTGCCCTACATCAAGGCGGCCGGGGAGTTGAAGACGAAGCCGACGCAGCAGTCGGTGGCCAAGTTGCGCGAGATCGGCATTGCGCCGCACATCATCGTCTGCCGGTGCGAACGGCCTCTGGAGAAGGAGGTGCGTCACAAGATCTCGATGTTTTGCAACGTGCCGGTGGAGGCGGTGGTAGAGGAGAAGGACGTGGATCATTCGATCTACGAGGTGCCGTTGATGCTGCAGCGGGAGCGTGTGGACGATCTGGTTTGCCGGCTGCTGCATCTGGAGACGCCCCCGGCGGACATGAGTCACTGGCAGGAGATCCTGCGAAAGCTGATTGCCCCGCAACACCGGGTGCGGATCGGGGCCGTGGGCAAGTACATCGGGTTGCAGGACGCCTACAAGTCGGTCTACGAGGCGCTCAGCCACGGCGGGATTGCCAATGACTGCGGGGTGGAGATTGTGCGGATCGAGGCGGAGGAGATCGAGAAGCACGGGCCCGAACCGTTATTGAAGGATCTGGCGGGGATTCTGGTGCCGGGTGGGTTTGGGGAGCGGGGGATCGAGGGGAAGATCCGTGCCGTACAGTTTGCCCGGGAGGGCAAGGTCCCCTACCTCGGGTTGTGCCTGGGGATGCAGGTTGCGTGCATCGAGTTTGCGCGGAACGTGCTGGGTCTGAGGGAGGCGCATTCGACGGAGTTCGATCCTGAGACGCCGCATCCGGTGATCGCGCTGCTGGACGAGCAACGTCGCATCACGCGGAAAGGCGGGACGATGCGATTGGGGGCGCAGCCCTGCCAGTTGAAGGTGGGCACGAGGGCGGCGCAGCTTTACGGGGCCTTTCTGATTCACGAGCGGCACCGGCACCGGTACGAGTTCAACAACGAGTACCGGGAGGCGTTTGAACGGGCGGGGATGGTATTCAGCGGCCTGTCTCCGGACGGGAAGCTGGTGGAACTGATCGAGTTGGGGGATCACCCGTTCTTCATGGCCTGTCAGTATCACCCGGAGTTTTTGAGCAAACCGCATCAACCGCATCCGTTGTTCCGGGGTTTTGTGCAGGCTGCGTTGCTGCGGGTGCAGGCGGGCCGGTGAGTGGTCCGGCCGGGGAGGGATGGTTTTCCCCCTTGAGTCCGGGCCGGGGCAACTTCATAAATGCCTGCGATGAAACCTCGGCAGGCCCGTGTACGGCGGGAGACGCGCGAGACCCGGATCCTCCTGAGCCTGAATGTGGACGGGCGCGGGCGGGCGCGGGTCGAGACCGGCATCCCTTTTTTCGATCACATGCTGGAGCTGTTTGCGCGGCATGCGGTGGTGGATCTGACGTTGCGGTGCCGGGGGGATCTGGAGGTGGACGCGCATCACACGGTGGAGGACTGCGGCCTGGCGCTGGGGCAGGCGTTTCGGGAGGCCCTGGGGGACAAGACCGGGATCCGCCGATACGGCACGGGGTTCGATCCGCGCAATCCCTTCACCGGCGAGGCCTACGTTCCGATGGACGAGTGCCTGGCGAGGTGTGTGGTGGATTTCGGCGGTCGTCCCTATCTGGTCTGGCGGGGATTGAACGATCTGGCTTACGCCCGGCTGCCGGCGGAGTGGAAGCAGCAGGATGGTGCGTGCGCGTTCCGGTTCGGGCTGGCGCGTGAGTTTTTTCAGGCGTTTGCGAACGAGGCCCGCTGCAATTTGCATCTGGAGTTGTTGTACGGTGACGAACCGCATCACGTGGTGGAGGCGCTGTTCAAGGCCTTTGCCCGGGCGGTGGACCAGGCCTGCCAGAGGGATCCGCGTTTGGAGGGCATTGTTCCCAGTACGAAGGGCCGGTTGTAACCCGCTGAATAGCCGGAGGTTCTCCGGCGTCCAAACAGATGTCGAGCGACCGCGACCTTTCCTCGATGCCGGACGAGGCGCTGGTGGCTGCCGCCAAGGGTGGCGAGCTGGCGGCGTTCGAGGAACTGGTGGCGCGGCACCGTGACAAGGTGTATGCCCGTGCGCTGAGCATTCTGCGCAATGAGCAGGATGCGGTGGATCTTTCCCAAGAGGCATGGATCAAGGCCTGGCAAAGGCTGCAACAGTTCCAGGGCGATTCGAGTTTCGCCACCTGGATCACGAGGATCGTGATCAACCTCTGCCTGGACCACCTGCGGCGGCAGAAACGTTCCGGGGCGGAGTCGCTGGAGGCGATCGAACAGGAGGTGGGAAACATCGAGCGGCTGATGCCGCCGGTGAGTTTCAATCCCACCGCCGGCCTGGAGCGGGCGGAGTTGCAGGCCCGGATCTGGGAGGCCATGGGCCGGCTGTCGGTTGCGCACCGGACGGTGTTGATTCTACACGAGTTCGAAGGCATGGAATACCGCAGGATTGCGGAGGTGATGAGATGTTCGCTGGGGACGGTCATGTCGCGGTTGTTTTACGCCCGGCGTCGCCTTGCGGCCCTGTTGGCCGATTTGAAAAATGAACCGGATGCACCGAAAGATCCGTCATGACGCGTGAGGAAATGCTTCAAATCCAGGCGTGCCTGGACGGCGAATTGTCCGAGGCGGACCGCCGCGCCTGTGAAGACCGCTGCGCCCGGGATCCCGAGGCGCGAGCGTTGCTGGAGGAGTTGCGGCACGTCCGGGATGCGCTGAGGCACTTCGACGAGAGTGCCATCCGGCTTCCGGAAAGCCGGGAGTTTTACTGGTCGAAGATCGCCCGGGCCATTGAGCGGGCGGAAAGCGGGTCGGCTGTCGTCCGGGGCGGGTCCTGGGTGGAGGTGTTGCGGGCGTGGAGACGTTGGCTGGCGCCGGTGGCCGTTCTGGGGGCACTGGCCCTGGCGGTCACGCTGCGACAACCCGATTCGGCGCCCTCCGACTATCCGGAGCTTCACCTGACGCTGGCAGACAGCGCGGCCACCACCTACCGCGACGATGCGCGCGGTTTGACCCTGGTCTGGTTCACATGGCCCGCCGAGGAATGATTTCCCTGCTCCCCCACCCCATGAAACCCGTGGCTTTTTCCGTCCGCAGGTGCCGGCCGGCCGGCTTGGCTGCCGCGCTTCTGGTGTGTTGCCTGGGCCTGTCTGCCCTGGCCGGCGAACTCAAATTGGAGGCGCAGCTCATCTGGGGAACCAACGACCCCAAGTCTCCGGATCCACGGCACAAGCCGGTCGAGGAACAGGTGGCCCGGAAGCTCAAGGAGCTTCCCTTCAAGTGGACGCACTATTTCGAAGTGAATCGGAAGGAATTCACAGTGACCCGGCAGGAACCGCGGAAGGTGACACTCAGCGAAGAGTGCGAGATTCGCGTCCGGCAACTGGAGGACGAGCAGGTCGAGCTGACCCTGTACGGCAGGGGCAAACGTGTGGGGCGCATCAGCCAAAAGCTTCCGAAATCGGAAATGCTGGTCCTGGGAGGGAACGCGCCCAACTACACCGCCTGGTTCGTGGTTCTGAGGCCCAAGGACTGAGGCGCGTAGGCTTCGTGTCATCAGCAGACCCACCGGCTGGCCCGGGCAGACGCCGGCCGGTCGGTTGAGCGCGCATCAGAGGAGCGTTCCCGTCGGCGAAGCACGACCGCCGGACTTCCAGCCGTGCAGGAAACATCCTTGCGCGTTTGCGCCCCCGCCAGCAGCCCGGAAAACCGGTTGCGCGGCCGGAAGGCGTCCGGCCAAAGTCCGAAAGCAAGAGGGCGCGCTCAGTCACAGCCGGGGCACATCAACAACCCGATGCCGAAACGGGCAGCGAGGCGCGACCGTGCTCCTGAGCCGGCCGCAAGGGATCTCCCCCACCCGGGTGGTTCTCACGCGGGAGGGCGCCGCGGTTGGCGCAACGGTGCGGGATGCCGCCGCTGCCCTGCCCTCAGCGCGCGACCACACGGAAGAAGGCCTGTTGGGGAAACGCTTCCAATGGCACTTCCAGAGTGGTGAGCGCGTTGGTGACGGGAACCGGCTCACCCCAATCCTCCCAGGGCGCCCCGGGTGCCAGGCTTGGGCGGACCTGGACTTGGAGAGTCGTGCCGGGTGCGGCCGCGATCTGGAGTGCCAGGCGCAGCGGGCTCGGCAGCGAGACTGTCAGGATTTTGAGGTTGAGTCGGTTGCCGAACGAGAGGTGTTTGGCATCTCCCGGCACCACGGCGATGTTGGTCCAAACCCCGCCAAACGGGTAGGTGGGCGCCCATGGTTGCCAGTTGCCCACCGGCGGCGGCAGGATTTCCGCGATCGTGTACACGCCGGGAGCCGGGACGTCCACGCACACTGTGTTTGTCTGGCTGACGACCGTCTGGACGACAACGCCGTTGGTGTCGCGGATTTCAAACGTCCATCCGGCCAGGAGAGGCTCCGATGGATCTCGCATGAAATTCCCGTTCCGATCCCAGAACTTGTCGAGGCAGAACTGGGCGGTTTGCGAGGTCTGGAGCCGGACATTTCCGAAGTACAGGTTGGTCAACTGACCCGGCACGGTGCTGACGAACTGGCTGACGGGGGTGGTATTCGACCAGCCGGGCTGGGTCAACTCGGTGATGGTGAAATTGGCGGGTGCGGGCAGGGCCACGCAAACCGTGCCGGAGGCATCGGTCGTCACCACGTTGGTGGGCATGAACAACGGAGGTGGGAAGATGGCGAACTGCCAGCCGGGCAGTCCCGGCTCGTTGGGGTCTTTGGTCCCATTGGCATTGAGGTCCTCGAACTTGTGGATGCAAAGCTCCGCCGAGCCCGTTTGCGAGGCGCATTTTCGCACATGGATCAGTTCCAGACCGTAAACGAGGACGACCTCGGAAGGTGAGAGGCCACGGTTGAAGATCTCGACCTCGTCGAGGGCCAGTCCCCTGGCACGCACCGGGCCGGCTCCGACGCCACCCGGGCTGTGTCCGATCCAGAGCGGGACCTGGTTGGACGTCTGATAGGAAAAGAGTGCGAACGAGGCGTTGGTGCTCCAATTGCCCTGCAGGTCGGCTGCGCCAAGCACCACCAGTCCCGGAGGGGTGACGCCGGCGACAATGAACCGCCAACCGTCGGGCCCCACGGCTGCCGGCACCACAGGACCGGTGTGGATGGTACCGTTCAGGTTCAGTTTGAGCGCGTATGTGTCATTGCCCAACCAGTCGAGGTACAGGGAATAACCCTGGCGGGTAACGGGATCGAACTTGTCAATCAGGGGCTGGGGATGGGGTTGGCCCTGCGATGGCCAGACCCACAGGAGGATGGTCAGGCCGCCGGGGCCGATGTCCAGGTCAGAATCGTGGGGGATTTCAACAGCAGCGCCGTCCAGGAACAGTGCGCCCCGTGGCGGCGAGGTGGTGGGGTCCACGACCATGGGGTCCAGGCCGCCTCCCAGGACGGAAGGATCGGGCAACTGAAGGACACCCGGTGAACCGATGGGCACCGGATTGGATCCGGCGTCCCGCGCGGTGCCGTGGTGGGATCCGGCCCAGTCGAGGACGGTGACCTGGTTGGTGGGGTCGTCCATGGGCCACCACGCTGCCAGGCCGGTTGGCGCGGTGAAACACTCCACGTCCTGGGCGCGCAGCGGGAAGGCAGCGATTCCCAGGGAACTGATCAAAAAGGCAAACCAGCGGACAAATCCGCGACACGAGGTCGGACCGCAAGCACACGTGTTCGCGTTCATAGCTGTCACATCTACGCAACTGGCTTTGTCCCATTGAAATGCACACAAAAACGAGATTCGTCAAGGGATGCTCATGAAGCCGATCAATTTGCCGGCCGGACTCGGGGATTGGTGGTGTGGCAAGGGACTGCGCCCCGCCGGTGGGCGTCCATCAGGTCCCGGGGGCGGATGCACGAGGTTTTGGCTTGTTGTCCAGCATGGGCGGTTCGAGTCGAGATGCGTCTGTGCATCCGGGCTGTTCAAGCCCGAGGGCGGGCGAAAGGACTTGGAAGCGCGCGGTGCCCGGGAACATCCTGCCGGGTCTGTTGTGCATGAGCATCGGGTGGACAAGCTGGAGTAGCCCTGGTGGGGACTGCCGAACTTGGTCGTGGATCTTGCCGGCCGCGGTGGCCCTGGGGTGGATGTGGTTTCGGCTGGTGGATGGTCTGCGGCTGGTTTGGTCGCTGGACCCGCGGTATGCGTATGGGTGGGCGGTTCCCGTGCTGTGTGCCTACATGGTATGGCTACGGTGGGATCGGTGGCGCGAGGCGTGCGCGCGCCGGGCGGATGGTGGGGAGTCGGAACGCAAGGCGGTAAACGGAGCGGAACCTGCCGATGAGGCAAAGCATGCGCCGGCAACCGGGCCGGGCGGTTGGGCCCGGACCTTCCCTTCCCTGGCTGTGGCGGCCGGGTTGGCGCTTGCATATGCCGGCGCGCGGCTGGTGCAGGAGGCCAATCCGTGGTGGTCGTTGGTGCACTGGACGCTGGCATTGGTGTGCGTGGGGCTCACGCTGTGGTACGGGGCCGGCGCGCTGGCGATGGCGAGGCTGGCAGGGGGCTCCGATCGGACGCCGCCGTGGCGGCTGTTTGTGTTCCCGGTGGCATTCATCCTTGTGGCGGTGCCGTGGCCGTATGTGTGGAGCGAACCCGTGATCCAGGGACTGACCCGCGCGAACACGTGGGCGGCGGTGGAGCTGTTGGGCTGGTGGGGCATACCGGCCGTGCCGCACGGGAACGTGATCGAACTGGCGACGGGTCAGGTGGGCGTGGACGAAGCCTGCAGCGGGATCCGCTCGTTGCAGGGCACGCTCATGCTGGCGCTGTTCTTCGGGGAGATGCATCTGCTGGGCTGGCGGGGGCGGCTGGCGGTGGTGGCAGCCGGTTTCGCTCTGGCACTGGCCGGGAACCTGGCCCGCACGTTTTTGCTGACCTGGGTGGCCGCACGTGAGGGTGAATCGGCCATCGAAGCCTGGCACGATCCGGCCGGTTTGACGGTCCTGGCGCTTTGCTGTGCGGGGGTGTGGCTGGTATCCGCCCGTCTGGCCCGCGGAAAAGGCAGCGGAGGGGCGCAACCTGAATGGCGTATGACGCGGGCGCGAGGATCTTCCGAGGGACCGGGCGAAGATCGGACCCATCGGGAAACGTTCGAGACGATGCTTCCGCGTTGGCGCATGGCTGCCTGGGCCGGCCTGGTCTGGGTGGTGACGGTGGACGCGGCCGTGGCCGGCTGGTACGCGTGGGTGGAGTCGGGCCGCGAGGGCGGTCCGGACTGGGAGTTGGTCTGGCCCGAGAACGAAAAGGACCAAATCGAGCTCGAGGTGAGCCGGGCCGCGCGTGAGCTGTTGCAGTATGACGAGGGGCGTCAGGTGCGGTGGGGGCGGGCCGATGGAAAGGTCTGCCAGATGTCGTGGTTCAGGTGGCGCCCGGGTCGCGCGGCCGGTTATCTGGCCAAGAGCCACAGTCCGGTTGTCTGCATGCCCGCGGCGGGTTTTCCGCTGGAATGGATTTCGGAAGTGCGATGGTTGGTGAAGGATGGACTGCGAATCCCCTACCGTTTTTACCGATTCCGTGGCGATGCCGGGCCGGTGCATGTGTGGTACGCGCGTTGGGAGGAAGGGGTGGCTGAGCAGAGCTTTGCGCGGGAAACGGCGGGGCCGTGGAGCCGTGTGAGCAGCGTTTGGATGGGGCGCGGCCGGCGGGGGCAACGTGTGCTGGTGCTGGCCGTATGGGGGGTGACCCATGCGGAAGAGGCCGAGCGAGTGCTTGTCGAGGAGGAACTGAAACGCCGGCTCCGGTTGCGCCATCCTTCGGGGGGAACGAAGCGCTTCGTGGACGGGAAGGTTTCTGAACGTTCGCCCGGTCCGCCTGTGTCGGGTGCGGCTGACCGGTCGGATGATTGACAGCCCGGAGGCGGATCCTCATGTTGAGCGCCATGACGTCGGGTGTCAGGGTGGGAACCGGCATGTCAGGGGGCGGGGAAGGTACATGAATCCGCCACTGAATGCGTCCGGAGAGAGGGATCGTGGGGCGCGGCTGTGTTTGGTGGGCACCATCCTTTTCACGGTGTTGATGCTGTATTTGACCCACATACCGAATCCGAAGGTGCCCACCTGGATCGTGCGCATTGGTGATGACAAATTTCGGCACGTGATGGCGTACGGGATCTGGGCATGTCTGGCCCTGGGGGCGACGCGTGGCTGGTGTCCGCGACGCGGATATGCTGTGGCCGGCGTGCTCGTGGCAGCGGCGCTGATTTCCGCCGCGGATGAAATCACCCAACCGTGGTTCGGCCGGACCTGCAGTTTCTGGGATTTCTCCGCCAGTGTGCTGGGCGCCATGGTGGGCTGCAGTCTGATGCTGGCCTGGGAAACTTTTTGGAAGCGCGACCCCGGTCCGGACGTTGCCCCGGGGCGGCCGGGCAAGCGTCCGAACTCCGCGGAGCCGGCGCGTGCGGTGCATGCCGAGACCCCCGAGACCCGGTTGAGCTGAGCCCTTCAGGTGGTCCACCGGCGGGCGGCCATCGGACCCCACCCCACCCTGCCCTTCGTCAAAGCCACGGGAGTCCGGCCGGGTGGGGCCGGATCGGAGGAACCAACGGCTCTCGATCAGGTTTTGCCGCGCAAACTGGTGAGGCCGTTTGGCGCAGAGTCCCGACGGCCTCTCATCGGCGAGGTACGCGGCCTTTGGGCGGTTGTCAGGCTGTTCGGGGCGGTTTGAGCCGGTGGAATCCCCGTCCCCGTTTCCACTGGGGAGGTGCTGGAATACCAGGCAGTGGCAACCGGTCAGGCAGGGCCGGCGGGCTCTGGTTCCGGATTGGGGCCTCCTTGGGGTGAGCCGGACGGTCCCGGCCCGGGGTCATCGTAATCACAGACGAGGTTCAAGACCTCTCCGCAGCGGCATTGGATTTGAATGGCCACGACGCGGTCACCGTCACGGGTAACCGTGATGGTGGGTCTTGCGGCCGCCGCCTTGGGAGCGGGCACCGGCGAGTCAGCCGCCCCGGCTGGGGCGGCGGACCCGGCCACGGTTGGGTCTGGTGCAGCCGGGACCTCGGCGGGCGAGGTGGATGTTCGGCCAGGGTCAGGACAGGCGGAGTGGTCCGTGCATCCGAGCCATTCCCGAAGCGGGCGGACCTGGCAGTCGGGCGGGCCCAACCGGACACGGACCGGCCGACCGTTCGGGTGGTTCGGCTCTCCGGAAAAAAGGGGGACAAAACGTTCAGGGAACACGCGCGACATGGGACGGGGCGGTTTGGTTGTCAGCCGAGAGGTTGCCCGAGGCATCTTTGAGCTTGAGCAGGATGGTGACCCGCCGGTTGGCGTCGCTCTCGGGAGGCAGATCGGCCATGGGCATGGTGTCGGCGTATCCGGAGACCTTGCAAACCTGGTCGGGCGAGACGCCATGGTGGACGAGCTGGCGTCGGGCGGCGTTGGCGCGTTCGGTGGACAGTTCCCACTGGCGGAGCGTTTCGCGCGCCTGCGGGTCTGCGCGTGCGGTGTGTCCTTCCAGCTCGATTTTGAAGGAGGTGTAGCGCGCGATTTCCCAGGCGAGGGTGCTGAACACCCACTCACCGTACGGGGTGAAGCGGTCGGTGCCGGGCTCGAACACGGGTTTTTGGGTGCGATCAAAGACGTTGATGCGGAGTCCCTCCCGGGTCAGCTCGAGCCGGACGGTGTTCTCGAGGGCGTCTTCCTGCTGGAGGATGCGTGCCAGTTCTTCGCTGATGCGGCGCATGGTTTCGATCTCGACGGCGGTAACGGACTGGAACTCGCCCTCGGCCTTGTAGGTGGCGGTGGCATCCTTGTTGGGGATGATGCCCACCGATTCCTTGGTGACAGCGGAGAAGGGGTTGCGGAAGGCGCGTTCGACGGCCTCCTTGATCTTGGTGTCCTGGGCGGTGAGCCAGAGGCAGAGGAACAGGGCCATCATGGCGGTGGTGAAATCCGCGTAGGCCACCTTCCATGCGCCACCGTGATGTCCCTTCTTGCCGGCCATGAGTCGCTGACGGGCTACTTGCCGCCGACTTTGATGGACTTGAGCATGGCCTCCAGCTCCTCGGCGCTGGGCCGCAGATCGGTGCTGATGCCGCGCCGGCCGAGTTCCACCGCCGTAACCGGCGCCATGCCGCCGGCGAAGCCGGTCACGCAGGCGGCGATGCAGCGCAGGTAATCCAGCTCCGCCTCCCCGTTGAACTCCATGTTCATCGCCAGCGGGTTGACGAACCCGTAGGACAGGAGAATGCCGAGGAATGTGCCGACCAACGCGGCCGCCACGTGATGGCCGATTTCCTCCACGGGGCCGGAGATCGAGGCCATGGTGATCACGATGCCCAGCACGGCCGCCACGATACCGAAGCCCGGCAGGGCGTCGCCGGTTTTGCTGAGGACGGTGACGGGCGCGTGATGTTCCTGTTCGAGCCGCGTCAGCTCCGCGTCGAGCAGGAGGCGCAGTTGATCGGGCTTGATCTTGCCGTCAATGATGGGGCGGAGGCTGTTGCACAAGAATTCCACGGCATGTTTGTTGGCGAAGAACTTGGGGTATTTCTTGAGGATGGAGCTGTTTTGGGGTTCCAGGACGTGTTCTTCCAGGGCGATCATCCCGTTGCGGCGGCCCAGAAGGAACAGCTCATACAAAACCTTGAGAAGTTCCTCGTAGGCGGTCCGGTCGTAGGGTGCTCCCTTCAGGCAGATCTTCAGTCCCTTGATGATGTCGAAGAGGACCTTTTTGGGTGCCATGACGATCAACCCTCCGAGGGCGCCACCCCCGATGATGATGATCTCGTTGATGTGCCAGAGGGCACCCAGGTAACCGCCGGCCATGGCAAAGCCGCCAAGGACGCAGATGATCACCACGATGGCGCCGATGATGATGGTCATGGTCGGTTCGGTATTTTGAACTGTTGCACCAGGCCGGCCTCGTAACGCTGCAGGTAGGCGCGGAGCGAGAGGATGGCCTGGGCATGGATCTGGCAAATCCGGGATTCGGTCAGGCCAAAGGCCTCGGCGATTTCGCGCAGGCGCATGTCCTCGACGTAATACATGGCCAGGACCTTGCGTTGCATCTCGGGCATTTCCCGGAGGCGCTGGAGGATGATCTGTTTGAGCTCCCGGCGGGCAGCCAGTTCATCCGGACTTTCGGAGCGCGGGTCGGCGACGACGTCGTAAAGCGCGCCGCATTCGTCTTCCCCACCGGCGGCGTCGAGGCAAACGAAGGCGGCGGGCCGCACCTCGTCGAGCAGTTTGGCGTACTGTTCGGCTGTGAGGCCGAGGGCGGCGGCCACCTGGGCCTCGGTGGGCGGGCCGCCCAGTTCCTGTTCGAGTCGCGCCATGGCCTCCTGAACGCGCCGGGCCTTTTCGTGGACGGTGCGCGGGACCCAGTCCATCCGACGCAATTCGTCCAGCATGGCACCGCGGATCCGGGTGCGGGCGTAGGTTTCGAAGGAAGTGCCACAGGTCGGATCGTAATTCCTGACTGCCTGGAGGAGTCCGACCAGGCCGGCACTCTTCAGGTCCTCGATGTCCACGTGCTCCGGGAGCGTCATGGCCAACCGGCCGAGGACGTTCATGACCAGGGGAAGGTATTGCTGGACGAGTGCATCCTCGGCGTGAGGATCTGCGTGGCCGTGGTACCGTTTCCACAGCTCCTGCGGACTGGGCCGCGACATGGGTGCCGGCTCGGCCGCGGCAAACGGATCGCAGGTGGCACGATTCATACCGTCCTGGTTTCTGCGTCGGGTTTCTGTTCGGATTCCTCCCGGGCCCGGAGCACCTGGTGCCAGCTTTGCAACCAGAGCCCACCCCACCAGCGCAACAGCAGGCCGCCCACCACCGCGGCTGCCATGCCGCGCCAGAATGCCTCCGGCCAGCCGCCACGGGCTGCCAAGCCCATGCCGAGGCCGATCAACAGGCCGATCATGGCACCCAGGATGGTCAGTGCTTTCATGGCACCTGTTTTAGGCGGAGCAGGAGCTTTGCCATTTGTCCCATTGCTGCTCATGGAGATGCAAAAAGCTGGGAGATCCCTTTACATCCAGGCGGTTCCGGGTCGCGGGAAGAGGAGTTCCGAGGCGGCGGGCTGGAATTCGCCCGGTATTTTTTGCCCGGCGCTCAGGAAAGCGATGGTGCAGTCCGTTCCCAGCACGAAGTTCCACAGTTTGACCCGGCGGCGTTCTTCGTCGAGGTGGGTAAAGATGAGATCGGCCGGTGCACAGGAACGGAAGGCGGCCCATTGCTCGAACAACAGGTTGGTTTCGTAGGCGGCGTTGAGGACGAGGTGAACGCGGGCGGCAGGCAGTTGCCGCAGTTGTCGGCGCAGGGCGGTCAAGGCAGCCGAATCATGCGTGTCCACTCCCGGCAGGTCCACGAATGTCAGAAGCCCCTCCTCCCGGGTTTCGGAGGGATCCCGTTCCACCGGCACGTTGAGCATTTCACAGTGGAGGGAGAGGAACTCGGCGGTATTGGCCGTTGGGCCGTCGAGTCTCCACACCCGGGCGGCCCGGTCTTCGGCCAGCAGGCTCTGGGTCAGCCATTTGCAAAGTACGGTGGTCTTGCCGGAGCCGGGTGGACCGATGAAAACGTGCAGGGCGCCGGGGCCGGTGCCTTCAGCGGGGCTTGAGCGCCAAAAACCGGCCAGGACCGTGCGCACCGTCCGCCATTCTTCGGCCGGCAGGGCGGGAGGTTCAGGCCCGTACAACCTGGTGACGGCCGCTTCGAGCCGGTCGGCGTGTTCGGGCCACAATCCCATGGACTCCAGCCAGGCAATACTGCGCCAGCGCCGCCGAGCCCGGGGTCTGTCTCCGGCAGGCGAAACGCCGCACTCGGCCTCATCAGTGTAGGGTACGTAGATGTCGGCGGCCCGCTCCAGGGCCTGCCGATGGCGCTCCCGCACATCGGGGGCGAAGGCGACCACTTCGATCGGTCCCTGCCGCTGCCACAGTCGGGCCAGCCCTTGAACGGGCAGACGACGGACGTTCACGACGACGGCGTCCGGACCAAGCTCATCGTGGACGCGGGCCAGCGCCTCCGGGGCGGTGGAGGCTGTGATCGTGACGAGTTTCATGCGGGTGGTCGTCCGAGATGGGAATCCGGGCCTGCGGATTGCCGGTCAGGTGAAGCATTCCGGACTCCCCAACGGATCGCAGGGGGCCCGGGCAGGGCCGAGCGGAACGCGATCCAGATCCACGCCCTTTCGGTTCGGGATTCGCGTTTCTGTGTGGCGAGAGGGCGACTCGGGCGGGCAGCGGGAGCGGTGGGCAGCTCACCCACCCGGCCGGAGGGACCGGTCGTCCGCGCGGAACGTCTTTGGAAAGGCCACCCTTTCATTCGGGTGCAGGGATGACGGCCGCCGTCTGGACCTGGACGCGCGGCGGCACCTCAGCATAGGAGAGCACGGCCAGGTCGCCGAAGGTGTGTTCGAAAAAGCGGCGGAATGCCAGACGCAGTTGCGGCGCACAAAGCACCACCGGGGGATGTCCGGCCGCCAGCATCTGCTGGACGCACTTGGAAAGTCGCTCCATCACGTGCCGGGCCAGGCTGGGTTCGACGACCAGGGCCACCTCGGTCGGCGTTTGTCGCACTCCCTGGGCCAGTTGTTGTTCCAACCGCGGGTCGAGCATGATGGCGCGCAGGGCGCCGCCCTCGCCCTGGAACGGCCGGATCAGTTGCGGTCCCAGGGCACGCCGGGCGTATTCGGACAGTTCGTCCGGATTCTTGGTGACGGCGGCGTAGTCGCTGACCTTCTCGAGAATGCCTGCCAGGTTGCGAATGGAGATGCCCTCGGCCAACAGGTTCTGCAGAATGCGCTGCACCTGTCCCAGGGTAAGTTGGGCGGGCACCAGCTCGTTGACCAGGGCCGGGTGGGTGCGCTTGAGGTGATCCAGCAGTTGCTGGACTTCCTGGCGCCCGAGCAGTTCATGGCAATGCCGCCGCAGGGTCTCGGAAAGGTGTGTGACCAGCACGGAGGCAGCGTCCACCACGGTGTAGCCTGCCGACTCTGCTGCCTTGCGTTCGGACTCCGGGATCCAAGTGGCCGGCAGTTGGAAGACCGGTTCGACGGTGGGGATCCCCTTGAGCGTGACCTTGCTGTTACCGGGGTTCATGGCCAGCCAGTAGCCGGGCATCAACTGACCCTGCGCGATGGGGTTGCCATGCAGGAGGAATCGGTACTCGTTGTTGGAGAGCTGCAGGTTATCGCGCAGGCGGATCGGGGGGATGACGATGCCCATCTCGGCGGCGAACGTTCGCCGCACGCCGGTGATTCGCTCCAACAAATCGCCTCCTTTGCGCGGGTCGGCCAGCGGAACCAGTCCGTAGCCCAGCTCGATCTGGAGCGGATCGAGGGTCAGCAACTCTTCCAGGTTGTCTTGGGCGCGGGCCTCGGCGGCGGTGGCGGCGCCGGCGGCGGCCCGTTTCGAGGAGCCCTCGCCGGATGGTTCCGTGGTCTCCTCCGTCGCAGGTTGGGGTGGTCCATGCCGGTGCACCACCCGCGCCAGAAGTCCCGTGATGGCGGCCAGGACGAGGAAAGGCATCATCGGCAGACCGGGGACCAGCGCCATGAACCCCAGCATGACGGCCAGGATGGTGAGGGCGCGCGGATAGAACAGCAGTTGGCGGCCCAGTTCGTGTCCGAGGCTGTTGCGGGCCGTGGCACGGGTGATTAGGACACCGGCGGCGGTGGAGGTGATCAACGCCGGTACCTGGGAGACCAGGCCGTCGCCAATGGAAAGGATCGTGTAGCGCTGGAGGGCCTCGGACATGGTCATGCCTTTTTGGAGGATGCCGATGGCGAAACCGCCGAGGATGTTGATGAGGGTGATCAACACGGCGGCTATGGCGTCGCCGCGGACGAATTTGCTGGCGCCATCCATCGCACCGTAGAAATCTGCCTCTTCCTCCACCTGGCGCCGGCGCTTGCGAGCCTCGGCTTCATTGATCAGGCCCGCGTTCAGCTCGGCGTCGATGGCCATCTGTTTGCCGGGCAGAGCGTCCAGGGTGAACCGAGCCGCCACCTCGGCGATGCGGCCGGCGCCCTTGGTGATGACCACGAAGTTGATGAGCACAAGGATGAAGAAGACCACCAGCCCCACCACGTAGTTCCCGCGCACGACGAAGTTGCCGAACGCGTCAATGATGTGTCCGGCGTAGCCTTCCAAGAGGATCAGCCGCGTGGACGCAACGTTGAGGGCCAGCCGATACAGAGTGATGAAGAGCAGCAACGTGGGAAACCCGGTAAAATCTGCCGGCTGCCGGAGGTAAAGAATGACCAGCAACGTCAACAGTGACAGGCCGATGCTGATGGACAACAGGAGGTCCAGCACCGCAGGCGCCACAGGCAGGATCAGCAGCAGGATCGTCCCAAACAGGGCCACGACCAGCCACAGATCCCCGTAACGCGCCCATTGGCGCAGCCGATCGCTCCAGACACCCATGATTGCGTGAGCTTGTCCGCAGTCGGCCGTTCTTTCCCGGTTGGCATACCTGGTGGTTGCCCCGGGACGGACCGCCGGCCGACGGCTCGGCACCGCGCAAAGCAGGAACCTCGCCAACTTGGAAAGGCGCCCTCAGACCGCCCCGACCCACAGTCCGCATCGAGCCGGGCTCCTGCATGCAAGGACCTGCGAACTTCGGGTGGGAAAAGCGACCCGGAAGCAGAGGCTGCGATGTATTCCGGTCGAAGGGGGCAGGTCACTCGGAGTCGCGGCGCGCCGTCCGCCGGTGGCAGACCTGCGCTCGTTTGCCGTCAACGACCCGGCTCGAGGTAGAGACCGAATTCGCTCAGGGCGGGGCAGGCCGCGGCTTGGGTGATTCGCAACCGGACTCTCGCGGCATCAACGGCCTGTGGGAGGCGGATCAGCCGGCGGTTGCCGATGCTGGTGGCCCGGGCGATCTCGGTCCACTGTCCGTCGGCCCAACGGTCCACAGCGACCGCTTCGATCCGCTGACCGAGGGGCAGGTATTCACGCAGCTCCACCACGCTGAAGCGCACCGGCGCCTCCCACCGGAACTCGATCCAGGGCGTGGTGATGTCGTCGGGGGTGCACCAGAAGGTTTCGCGCCGGCCGTCCAGCACGCGGCGGGGGTCGTACAGGCTGTCGGGTGCGCGCACGGCGGAGGCGGATACGGTGGCCTGCCGGGCAAGGTTCGTGGCGAAGGTGGTGTCCAGGATGCGGCGGAAGGCGCGCAGCGACTGGATGTCGTTTTCATGGATCCGGCCCCGGCGGTCCGGCGGGATGTTGAGGTTCAGACAGCAACCGCGTCCCACGCTGGAGTAGTAGATGTGCAAAAGTTGCTCGGGTGATTTGACGCGGTCGTCCTCGGCGGGATGGTAGAACCAGCCGGGCCGGATGCTCACGTCGCACTCGGCCGGCACCCACGCGGTGCCGGGCCGTTCCCCGTGTTCCAAGCCCTCGCTGCTGCCGCCCGGGTAACGTCCCGGCTTGCTCAGGTCCAGCGTGGCCCAGCACGGGTCGCCGGCGATGCCGCGTTCGTTGCCGATCCAGCGGAAATCCGGTCCGGCATCGCTGAAGATGCAGGCCATGGGTTGAAGTTCGCGGACGATGGCCCAGGTTCGCCGCCAGTCGTAGTAAGTGCGGTTCTCAATGCGCCGGGTCTCGCGGGCCCCGCCGTAGTAGCCGTCCCCGCCGTTGGCGCCGTCGAACCAGACGGCGAATAGTTCGCCGTACTGCGTCAGCAGTTCGCGCAACTGGTTCCGGTAGTACTCGAGGTAGGCGGGCCGGCCGTACTCGGGGTGGTTGCGATCCCAAGGGGAAAGGTAGACGCCGAACTTCAGTCCGTGGCGCCGACAGGCCTCGCTGATTTCACGGACGACATCCCCGCGGCCGTTGCGCCAGGGAGACCGTTTCACCGAGTGCTCCGTGTGGGCCGAGGGCCAGAGGCAGAACCCGTCATGATGTTTGGCGGTGAGGATGAGCCCGCGCATGCCGGCTTCGCGCGCCACGCGAACGATCTGGTCGGCATCGAAATCGCTGGGCTGGAACACGGCGGGGTCTTCGTCACCGTAACCCCACTCCCTGTCGGTAAACGTGTTTACCGTGAAATGGAGGAAACCGTAAAACTCCATTTCGTGCCACCGGAGCTGTCGCTCCGACGGCACGGGGCCCCAGGGTTTCGGGAGGGAACTGTCCGCCGGGTTTTCCTCCGTCCGACCCGCGGGTGCGGATCCGAGACAGATCAGGACGAACCAGAGGGTCGAACAGAGACGCAGCTCGATTCGCATCGGAAGCGGGGTCGGCCGTGGTTTCATGAGCGCATGACTGCCACCGCAGGCTCGGTCTGGCAAGCCAGACCTGCGCGGCGCAGGCGTTCGGGCACGAGCTCCAGAGGGCGTGCCCCCAGGCGGGAACCCGGGCTGCAATGAAAAAGGCCGGAGACGATGCTCCGGCCCGGTGATGAGACAAACGGCGATCAACGCCAGCTGCGGCCGCCGCGCTCGTTGCGCTCCCCGCGGTCGGAGCGCGGACCACCCGAACGGGGTGCCCGCTCCTCGCGCGGCCGGGCGATGTTGACCGTCAGCGTCCGGCCTTGGAACTCGCGGTTGTGCAGTTCTTCCACTGCGCGGGCCGCCTCCTCCGGCGTGGCGAATTCAACGAAAGCGAATCCGCGCGATTTCCCGGTCACCCGGTCGAACATGATGTTCACGGAGGTGACCACTCCGACCTGTGAGAAGTAATCGTGCAGATCGTTCTCCAACGTGCGGTAGGAGAGGTTACCGACGAACAGTCTGGTGGGATTCATGGCTAAGGAACGACGTCTGCGCGACGGACCGGACCGAGGTGGGAGGACTGCACCGGCAGACCTGCGGAATGTCAAACTGCAACCAATTCTCTGCTCGCTGACAATCTGTCGAACCTGACACCAACTTCTGTTCGGCCATCGAACAGACAGGTCCCTCCTACCAGAAACAGGCGGTTCGTCAAGGAATTTTCTGAAAAAAATGAGCCCTGATTCAACAGATGCGGCCCATGATCGAGCCGTCCTGCCGGGGCAGGCCCGGCGATTCTTGACCCTGCTGGAACCTCCTCAGCAAGCTCGGCCTTGTTATGCGAGCCTGGCAACTTTGTGCACACGGCCGGCCCGGCCAATGGCGCTGGACGGAGCTACCCGATCCCGAACCGGGTCCGGAGGAGGTCCTGGTGGAGGTTCACTTCTGCGGGCTGAACCACCTGGACTTGTGGGTGGAGGAAGGCGGTCTGCCCGTGCCGGTCGCGCTTCCCCGCGTGCCAGGGGCCGAAGTGTCCGGAGTGGTTCTGCGCACGGGCCGCGAGGTGCGGGGTCTTGCCCCCGGCGTCCGGGTGGCGGTGCAATCCAACCTGTTTTGCGGCACCTGCGAGTTCTGCCAGATGGGCGAAGAATCTATCTGTCTCAACGGGCGTCTGCTCGGGGTGGATTGTGACGGCGGTCTGGCCGAGCGGGTTTGCGTGCCGGCCCACGCGGTGGTTCCCCTGCCCGAGGGGGTCGGTTGCAAGGAGGCTGCCGCGCTGACGCTGGCAGCGAGCACGGCCATGCACATACTCACCCACCGCGCGCAGGTGCAACCCGGGCAATGGGTGCTGGTGATGGCGGCCGGCAGCGGGGTCGGCTCGGCCGCCATTCAGATTGCGCGCGGTTTGGGCGCGCGGGTGATCACCACCGGGTCCACACCCGAGAAACGCGAGCTGGGCCTCCGGCTCGGAGCGGAGCTGGCAGTAGATGTTTCGGATCCGGACTGGCCGCGAAAGGTTCGCGCCCACACGGGCCGGCGGGGCGTGGACCTGGTGGTGGAACACATCGGCGGGGCGGTTCTGGAGCAGGTGTTCTCCTGCCTGGCGCGCAATGGCACGGTGGTGACGTGTGGCGCCACGGCTGGGCGACAGCCCACACTGGCCCTGTGGCCGTTCTTCGTCAAACAGCACCGGCTCATTGGCAGCTATGGCCGCAACCGTGCCTCCCTACTACGGACGCTGGAGTGGGCCGCCACCGGGCGGCTCCGACCGGTGCTGGATTCGGTCCATCCACTGGAACGTGCCCTGGACGGACTGGTCCGCTTGCGAGAACGCCGCGCGCTCGGCAAGGTGCTCATCCAAGTGAAGTCCGGCTGAGGCCCCGGCACACGCTCCCCCTCCCCTGCCTTGTGTGCTGAGGGTGCCTCGCGGGTCGCGGTCCGCTCGACCTGGCCGTCCGGTGTGGCAAACCGGGTGGCGCGGGGGCAATGGAACCACTAAACTTTGGGAAGCGCCTGTCTTATGAATCCGGATCCTTCGCGATGGAATGTGACTCCGCAGGCGGTTCTGCAGGCAAAGGGGACCGGACGATTTCGGACCGGCGGGCGACCTGGCGGATGCCGGCCGCCCGAGCACTGTCGATCTGCCGCCGGCACCGGCAACCGGCTTCCGGCGCGTGGGGCGCACTCGGTGATCTGTTTCGAGAACGGGGGCGCCCGGGGCGCTTGTTTCAACCAGGCTCCAAGCCGCAATCCTTCTCCAGCATGACCATGCCGCCCGACAACCGCGCTCGTTCAACCGCATCCGAGGGGCATTTGCGGGGGTTCTGGTCCCTCTGGGTGACGCAGTTCCAGGGAGCGTTCAGTGACAACCTGCACAAGTTCCTGGTCTTGTATCTTGCCCTGGGGCTGGGCCTTTCACAGGAGCAGGAGCACGCGCTAGTGCCCTTGATCAACGCGTTGTTTGCGGTGCCGTTTCTGCTTTTCTCGATGACGGGCGGCTGGCTGGCGGACCGTTTCAGCAAGCGAACGGTTTGCATGGGTGTGAAACTGGCCGAGGTGGCGATCATGTTGTTGGCCACCGTGGCGCTGGCGCGGCTGTCCATCCCGGCCATGTTGGTCGCGGTGTTCCTGATGAGCGCGCAGAGCGCGCTGTTCGGCCCCACCAAGTATGGTCTGATGCCGGAGCTTCTGCCCGAGCGCCGGCTTTCCTGGGGCAACGGGTTGCTGGGGCTGGGGACGTTTCTGGCGATCATCCTGGGGACGATCGCCGCGGGAGGGCTCATGGAATGGCGGGGCCGCGAGCAAGCGTTGTCCGGGCTCATCCTGGCGGGGCTGGCCCTGCTGGGTTTTGCGGCCAGTCTGGGCATCCCCCGTGTACCGCCGGCCGACCCGCGGCGGAGGTTCCGGTGGAATCCGCTGGGCGACTTTTTGGAAGAGTGGCGGGTGGTACGTACGGATCCGGTCCTGACGGGTGCCGTGTTGATGGTGAATTTTCTCTGGTTTCTGGGGGCCCTGTGGCAACCGGCTCTCATCTTCTATTGCCGGGATGTGCTGGGTGGTGGCGAGTTGCACACCAGCCTTCTGCAGGCCGCTCTGGCCGTGGGAATCGCTCTCGGGAGCCTGAGCGCCGGCTACCTCTCGGCGGGCAGGATCGAGCCCGGCCTGGTGCCGATGGGTGCGCTGGGAATGGTGGCGGCAGGAGGGTGCCTGGGTCTGGGCTCGCTCGGTTTTGGAGGAGCGCTGGCGGCCGTGGGGGCACTCGGGTTTTGTGGCGGGTTGTATCATGTGCCGTTGAACGCGTTGTTGCAGGCCCGACCCGCCCCGGGCAGACGCGGCGGAGTGCTGGCGGCGTCGGCCTTTCTGTCCTGGGTGGGCATCGTGGCTGCAGGAGGGCCGCTGTACTACCTGTTGAGTCGGGGTCTGGGCCTGGGCCCGCGCGGGATCTTTCTGACCGGGGCGCTGCTTACGCTCGCAGCCGTCGCGGCATGGGTCCGCGCCTGGCCGGAGGTCATGATCCATTGGGCGCGATGGGTGCTGGTGCGGACATTGCATCCGCTGGAGGTGCTCGGCAAGGAGCATGTGCCGCGGGAGGGCGGCGCGTTGCTGGCGTGCCATCATCAATCGCTGGTGGACTGGCTGCTGCTCCTGGCGGCGGTGGATCGCCCCGTCCGGTTCCTGATGGATCGCCGGTGGGCGGAAAGCCGCTGGCTTCGATTGTGGACCCGTGCCCTGCGGGTGATTCCGGTGGCCTCGGATGACGGGCCTCATGCCCTGGCACGATCTCTGGAGGCGGCGCGTGAGGCCCTCCGGTCGGGGGAGCTGGTGTGCATTTTCCCGGAGGGCCAAATGACCCGGACCGGTCAGCTTTTGAAGTTCCGGCGCGGGTTGGAACGCGTGGCACGCGGGACCGGAGTGGTGATCGTGCCGGTGGCCATGGAAGGGGTGTGGGACGGCTGTTTCAGTTTTCCGCGGCGACATTATGCCCTCAAGCGGCCGCGGCGGTGGGTGCAAGCGGTGACCCTCGCGTTCGGGGCGCCCCTGCCCGACACCGCATCCGCACCGGAGGTCCGCCAGGCGGTGGAACGAGTCCTGGCCGATCTGTGGATCCGCCGATCCCGCAGTCATCCATCGGTGGCCGCCCGCTTCATCGCCACGGCCCGGCGCCATCCGTTCCGTCTGGCCATGGCGGACGAGAACGTGGGTGCTGTCCGGTTCGGCCGGGCGTTGATGGGGGCGCTCTTCGTGGCGGAGCGGCTCCGACCGCACAGCTCGGGCGAAGAACGGATTGGGGTGCTGTTACCGCCCTGTGTGCCGGCGGCATTGGTGCACTGGGCCATCCTCCTCACCGGCAAGGTACCCGTCCATCTCAACTACACCCTGGATTCCGGCACGCTCGGGACCTGCGCCCGTCTGGCCGGGGTGCGCTTTGTGATCAGCTCGCGACGTTTCCTCGAGAAGCTGCGCCTTCAACCGCCGGTGCCGGTCCTGGTGTTGGAAGAACTCCTGGCCCGGCCGCGCCCGGTCGAGAAATTGCGGGCCCTGATGCGCGCGTGGTTGCTGCCCGCCCGGTGGCTGGAGCGTGCCCTGAAGGATCGGACCGCCGGGCCGGCCGCGGTTCCTCCGGCCGACCGACCCGTCGCGATCCTGTTTTCCTCCGGCTCCACCGGCGAACCCAAGGGCGTGGTCCTGACTCATGGAAACGTGCTGAGCAACATCGAGCAGGCGGCGCGGATTCTGGAATTTCAGCGGCACGACCGGCTGCTGGGTGTGCTGCCGTTCTTCCATTCGTTCGGGTTCACTGTCGGGGTGACTCTGCCGGGTGTGCTGGGTCTCGGGGTGGTTTTCCATCCCAATCCGCTGGATACGCGCGTGCTGGCTCCGCTGCTGCGGCGCTGGCGCGTGACCATCCTGCTCAGCACGCCCACCTTTTTGCAGCTTTATCTGAGGGCGTTCGAGCCAGCGGATGTCGAATCGCTCCGGCTGGTTATCACCGGCGCGGAAAAACTCCCCATGCGGCTTGCGGATGCATTCGCCCAACGCTTCGGAATCCGTCCCCTGGAGGGTTACGGCTGTACGGAAACGGGGCCGGTGGTCTCGGTCAACATCCCGGATTTCATCGCCGGCGGCCTTCAGCAGCGCGGGCACAAGCCCGGCAGCGTGGGCAGAGCGCTGCCGGGCGAGGCCGTGCAGGTGCGGGATCCGGATACGCTGGAGCCGCTGCCACCGGGTGCCACCGGCGTCCTGTGCATCCGCGGTCCCAACGTGATGCAGGGCTACTGGCAGCGGCCGGATCTGACCCGGGCAGCGCTTCGTGACGGATGGTACATCACGGGCGACCTGGCCCGGGTGGACGAAGACGGTTTCATTCACATCACCGATCGTTTGGCCCGCTTCAGCAAGATAGGCGGGGAAATGGTGCCGCACGTCCGTGTGGAAGAGGTGCTGCATGAGCTGGCCAGTGCCACCGAACGGACCTTCGTGGTCACTGCGGTGCCGGACGAGTCACGCGGAGAACGGCTGGTGGTGCTGCATCGGCTGGACCCGGAGGCCCTGCGGCGCTGCCTGGAGAAGCTCCGGACGACGCCCCTCCTGCCCAACCTCTGGAAGCCGCGGCCCGAGCACTTTCACCGGGTTGAGAGTTTCCCGGTGCTGGCCAGCGGGAAGCTCGATCTGAAAAGCGCGCGCGAGCTGGCCCGCTCCCTCGCGGAGGGTGCCGCGGCGCAGAAACCCTGACAGCCGCAGGCACGCCCCGCGCCTCGGCACCCGGTTCAGGGTTTGGAAATCGGACTACAACTCCGCACGGAGGGGTCGAACCGGACAGGATCCGGTCGAAAACCTTGCCCGCACTTCCGGATCCACATCGGTCACACGGCCGGTGGCGCGGTCCAGAGGACACCAGAGGGTCCGCACCCGGGCCAGCAACCGCCCGTCGGCTGTGCGGTACATTTCCGTCAGCCGTTCGAAGCGGAACCGGGATGCCGCTCCCACCCAAGTCCGTACCTGCACCTGATCGCCCAAGCGCGCCGGATATTTGTAATCCACCTCGTGTCTCAGCACGACCCAGACCAGTCGCTGGCGGGCTTCCGGCGGTGCCTCGGCAAGCCAGTGCGCGACGGCGGCCTCCTGGGCCCATCGAAGGTAGACCACGTTGTTGACGTGCCCCAGGGGATCAATGTCCTCGGGCCGGACCTGCACCCGGTGCTCGTAGGGCTGGACGGTCTTATTACCGCTCATCTTTCACCTCGACCCGTTCGCCCCGCCAACAGACCACGTCGCAGGCAGGGTCGTCGAGTGGAACTTTGATCTGTAACGGACGGGCCAACGCGGCGCCACCGGCCGGAAAAGGTCACTGGCGGGAGCGGAAGGGCTGCGGAACCGCCGCGCCGGAACCAACCGGTGGAAGGAAACGGTGCCGCGCCTTCTCACGCTTGTGGCCGGCGATGCGCAGGTACGGATTGCGCCGCCACGCAAAGAAAGCACGGCTGCGAAAGACGATTCGAGCGAAGACCGCCCACGCGGATTGCGGATGCTTTCTTGCCTGCCGAGAGGGCTGCAACCGTCACCAGCCCGCCGCATGGACGGATGGGTTTTGACGCAGCGCTCGCGCTGCGTGTACAGGGGCGGGAACGAAAAGCCCGTGCCCCGGCCGGGCGGCGCCGGGCAGGCGGCTCGCTTCAGCGCATCAGCAACATCTGGCGGGCCCGTTTGATGGCCCGGGCCAGGCGTCGCTGGTAATGAGCCGGCAGCCCGGTGTACTTGCGCGGGAGGATCCGCCCTTGTTCGGTCACAAACTGCTTGAGCAGGTTGACGTTCTTGTAGTCGAGTGCCTCGATGGGAAAGTCCACCTTGGCTTTGGGCCGGGCCTGCCGGCGCTCCAAGAGGGCCGCCATGGCCGGGGTCTCGCCCCTGCGATCCGATTCCAGATGCGTCTTGCGCGGCATAGACAGTTACTTGATCTCGCGGTGGAGGGTATGCCGGCGGAGGAACTTGTTGTACTTGCGCAGTTCCAACCGCTCGGTCTGGGTCTTCTTATTGCGCGTGGTGGTGTAGCGCGAGGGAGGCTTGCCTTCCTTGGCCGCCTCCGTGCATTCCAAAATGACGATTTCCCGCGGCATGGATCACTCCTTGTCCCGCAAACGTTCGTCTCCTTCTTCCTCGTTGTTGTCCGGCTCGGTGGGCGCGACGATGTCCAGCGCACCCAGGGACGCCAGGCGCCGTTGCTTGGCCATTCCGCTGCGCTCCAATTGCGCCTGAGCCTCCACAGTGTAGCGTGCCCAGGGAATGGCGTCCAGCCGCGCCTTGGGAATGGGTTTGCCCGTCAACTCGCAGATGCCATAGGTGTTTTTCTCGATGCGCTTCAACGCGGCATCAATTTCATACAGGGCGTCCTGATCGGAACTCAACAGGCTCAGCGCGAAGTCCCGATCGAAGTTGTCCGTCCCCGTGTCCGCCATGTGCAGGCTGTAGCTGGGCAGTTGTTGGGCCGATTCCTTGGCCAGACCGTCCCGTTGTTTGAGCAACTGCTCGCGCAGCTCCAGCAAGCGGTTGTAGTACTTGACCCATTCCGGCTTGATCTTCACGGGGGGCGTCTTGCCCCCGCGCGCCGGTGCGCCTCCGAGAATGGCATCTGCCGTGGCCGGGCCCCGGACCTTGGAGGCCGGCGCGGCCGCCTTGTTGGTGTTTTTCTTTTTTGCAGTCACGGTTTCGAGACTGGCAACCGTTGCTTCTCTGCTCCTCTGTCATCCTTGCCGGGCACCTTTCTCCCGGAAGGGCGGGTGAATCTACCAAACTCCGAATCGGATGCCAGAGGAAAATCTATAGCAGCAAAGTGCCTTCCCCGCCAACGAGCGGAATGCATCCACCGGAAGGCACCACGCCGGCAGGTCAGGACCGGCCCAGCACGCGTTCGACCTCGCGTGCCACCGTGCCGGGGTCCAGGGCCTCCCCCTCCAGACAGCCGTTGGCACCGACTTCGTAACCCACGGCCGAGATCCCGCAGCCCGGCCCACGGTTCAACAACAAGACGGGCAGCCGAAACCACTGGCGGTGCCGGCGCAGCCGGCGCGTCAGTTCGACGCCGTCCAATCCGGCCATGCCCACCGCCGCCAGCACCAGCGCGTAATCCTGGCGCCCGATGGCCCGCCACGCCTCCCAACCGTCCTGCGCCTCGTCCGACTCGTACCCCCGGTCCGCCAGCGCCCTTCGGATCCGATCGCGTTCCTGCGCCGAACCGTCCGCGACCAGCACGCGCCGTTTCTCGTGCGCCGGTTGCCGGACCGGTGCGGGCCTTGGGACGGCCTCCCCGTGCGGCGAGTTCGGCTGAACCTCGGCACGGAGCGTCTCGACCAAGTCCGGAGCCGAGAGGACCAGCACCGGTCGGCCGTCTTCCAGCACGGCCACACCGCTGGCGTGTTTCAAGCCCCAAAGATCGGTCTCCACCGGTTGCAGCGTCAGCTCCTGTTCCCCCGGGCAATGGTCCACCTGCCACGCGCAAGCGTGCGAGCCTTCACCGGTCACCACCACCCACCACGGTGGCGGGCCCGACCAACCTTGATGGAGCCCGAGCCCTTCCTGCAAGGCGCGCAACGGCACGGGTTGACCCGCGAACCGCACCACGGGCTGGCCACCGGGAGCGCTCCACTCGACCCTTTCCAGCCGCAGCACGCGCCGAACCTGCGCCACGGGAAAGGCATAAGCCTGGCCCGAGACCTCGACCACGATGGCCCTCACGACCGAGAGTGTCAGCGGCAGGTGCAGGACAAACGTCGTACCCCGGCCGGGCACGGTCTCCACGAAAACCTGCCCTCGCATTTCCCGCACTGCCTGCCGGACAACGTCCAGCCCGATCCCCCGGCCGGAATCCGAGGTGACGCTCGACCGGAGGGTCAGACCGGGCTGGAACAGAAACTCCAGCAAACGGTCGGGAGAAAGGGTCTCCAGATCCTGCGGGCTCACTCGGCCCCATTCGCTCACCCGCTTTCGCAACGCCGCCAGGTCCACCCCGCGACCATCGTCCGCCACGCGCACGAGGAGTTCGTGGGGGCGCAGGCAGGCTTCCACGCGTACGACGGCCCGGGCGGGCTTGCCTGCGTGGATCCGTTCCACGGGCGTCTCGCAACCGTGGTCCACGGCGTTGCGGACCAGGTGCATCAGCACATGCTCCAGCCGCTCCAGCACCGAGCGATCAACCCGCGTTTCCTCCCCTGCCACTTCCAGGCGCACTTCCTTGCCCGAGCTGCGTGCCAGGTCGCGGACCAGCCGTGGAAGCCGGCGGACCGCTTCTCCAAAGGGGCGAATGCGCGACTCCAACACTGTGAGGTAAAGCCGGTGCGACCACCGCGCAGTCTTCTGCTCATACGTTCGCAGGGACTCGGCAATGCCGTGCAACTCGCCCGCGCACGTCCGCCAATGTTCCTGCAACCGATCCAACCAAGCGCCGGTTTCAGCCGCTGCCGACTCTGCGGGTGGTCGCCGGCCCAGGCTTTCCATCAGGGCACCCGCCTGTTGGTGACGCGCCTGCAGGTTCGCCATTCGTTCCAAGAACAGATTCAACCAACGCACGTCCGCGAGCGCTTGGGCGGCCAGGCGCATTAGCTCGTCGGCCCGGTCGCGATCGAGCCTTTCCGAACGCCCGGCTGGAGCGCCGGGCCCGGCACTGCTTGCAGAGGGCAAGGAGCCTGCCGTGAGGGCGTGGGGAAGCTGGTCGGGTGCCGGATCGGCTGTCTGCGGCGTCTTCGAACCGGGGCCATGGTCCGCGTTCCCTTCCGCCAGTGCGCGGAGCTGCAGCAGGATGGTCCGGTCCTCCGTCGCCGGAGATTGGCCAGCGTCCCAGGCTCCGGTCGCCGCCCGGCGAGCCAGGGAGAGAATGCGGTCGGCAGCCCGCATCAAGACGTCCACCTCGTCCGGCGTGACCCGCAGGCGATGCTCCCGGATTCGGGCCAGGCAATCCTCCATGCCATGAGCCAGGTGGACGACCGGTGTCAGCCCCACCACGCGGGCCGCACCCTTGAGAGAATGCAGTTCCCGCATCAAATCGTGCAACCGTTCGAGGTCTTGAGGCGCCTGTTCCAGCGCCAGGAGGATCTCGAGCACGCGGGCGATCTGCGCCTCCGCCTCGCGCCCGAAAAGGGCCAGCAACGAGGAGTCCATCTCCGGGTTGGGAAATCCGCGATCGCCGGTTGGCGGCTTCATAAGCGTGTCTCCAGCCAGGGCAGTAACTCGGCGTCCAGCCAACGGATCCACCGGCCGTCGGCGTACCAGAAACCGTCGCCCGTGCGAGGATCCGCCGCCGCACCGGACGAGTCGCCCGCCGGTCCTGCATCTGCAGGGGGAAGTCGGACCAGCCGGGGCAAGCCGTCAACCGGCCAGGCCGCCAACCGCCCGCCCCACTCGGCAATCACCACCCAGGGACCTGCCGGAGCACCGGGGATCCACGGGGGTTCGCTCTTTTGCAACAGCCTGCGCAATGAGACACAAGGTAGCACCATTCCGCGCCATTGCACCAAACCGTGGATGATCCGACCGCCGGCCCGGGGAAGCCGATGGAACGGCAGCGGGCCGCAGACTTCCACGATCTGGGCGGCACGGACCGCCACGCTCTCGTCCTCAATCTCCAAGAGCCACGCCGTGCGACAACCGGAGGCCGGGGGCGGCCGGATGGCCGGCTCCGGCAGTCCCGTGTCCCGGTCCTCAGGCCGCAGCCATTCCAGAATCAGCCCGGCGTCCGCGCGGAACACCTCGCAGTCGGAACAATGGCGGCAACGCGCCAGTTCGGGACAGGAACCATCGCCCCACGAACCCGTCCGACTCCAGCAACACCCGTCGGCCGCGGGCGCGCCGACAGGCCGAGCCTGCCGGGCGGTTGCCGCGTTCGAAGAGATGGACGGCGCCGATGCCACAGGCGGGGGAGCCATCGGCGCCCCGGCCAGTGCGGCCGGGCGTCTCGACTCCACCGCATCGGCCGGGTCCTGCGGCAGTGGCACGCGCCGAAGCGGACTCCAGAGCAACTCCGCAGGCAGCCAGTGCAGCAACCCGCGCCCGTCCAGGCGCGCCGGACAGGTGAGCAGGCCCGATCGCACGGGCAGTTGACCGGGCACAAAATCCTCCCTGCGATACCGGCCGATGCCCATCACCCGTTCCACCAGCACGGCCTGTCCGGATGCGTCCGTTCCCACCATCTCCGGCGCCGGCAACAACACGCGGGCCCGACCAGGCCACACGCTCCGACGTCCCCACAAACCGGCCGCCAGATCCCACACCGGCCAGCAACGGTTGCCCCACCGAATCCAGCCCAACCAGGGCATTAAATCCGACCCGGCGGGCTGCACTTGGTGCGCCGGCAACACGGCCGCAAGCGCCCGCGCTTCCACAGCCAGGCGGCGCTTGCCGGATTCAAACTCGATCAACTGCATGAGGCCGGTCCTCCCAATCCGCTCCCGACTTTCGTGCCGCTCAGCCCCCGCCAGGCGGGTCGCAAGCATCCGCCTGCGGTTGCGGAGGTGCCACGGCTCCGGTACGCGAGGAGTCGCCCGCGCACACGTCCGGCTGGCGCACGCCCAACCGTTCCCGGCACCCGGCCAGTCGCCCGGCCAACCCCCGGCCTTCTTCACCCCAGGCGAGGCCCTCCTGGCACAAGGTCAGGAGGCGTTCCAACCACTCGCAGCACCGGCCCAGCTCGGTTCGCAGGACAGAGGCTTCCACCGCTGCCGACCCGCTGGACTGTCCGAGCGCATCCGCGCGGTCGTCCACCCGGCCCGCCCGCCCGGCCCCGCGCAATTGAAGCTCCATGTTCGCCAGGCTTTCCAAACCCGCCTCGGCTTGCTGACGCAATTGTTCCACGGCCCGTTCGATTTCCCCCGCTGCAACGGCCGTTTGATCGGCCATGCGCCGCACCTCCCCGGCCACCACCGCAAAACCAAGTCCGTACTCGCCGGCTTTCTCCGCTTCGATTGCCGCGTTGACGGCCAACAACTGCGCCTGATCAGCCATCTTGGCCACCGTGCCGACCGCACGCTGGACCGCGTCCAGCACGTGCGGCATGCAGGCCAGAGGCAGACGAACCGATTCCAACGGCCCCTGCCACGGTTGCGTGGTGAGCGGATCCGACCCGTCCCGGTCGCCCCGCGACCGGAGCTGAAGCTCAAGGGTGTCGGACCCGGCGGCCTCGGGACCCGGGGCCTCCGATGCGGTCTGCTGAAGCAGAGCATGCAAAGTGGCCAACACATCCGCCCCCGTGTGCCGGATCTCGCGCAGGCGATCCTCCGCCTGGGCCAGCCACCGCGTCCATGCCTCCTGTACCTCCTGCAACCTTGCCGCCGCCCCAGTCCGGGCTTGGACACTCTCCTGCCAGGCGCGGGCCCAGCGCTCCCAGGCCTCCGCCACTGAAGGCCAGGGCCCGTCTCGTTCGGCCCACCACGCCTGCGAAGGCTCGCCCCCGTCCCAGCTTCGCAGGCGTTCTTCCCAAGCCCGGCCGAGCTCACGGACCCGCAACCGTCCGGCCTGCCACCAGGCGAAACCCGCCGCGCCGCACAGAAGCAGCCCTATCCACGTGCCGACGCGCGCGGTGAGAAGTGCGGATTCCCATCGTTCGCGTACACCCGGCCAACGGGCCGACCATGCCACCCGCCATTGCCGGGCCCGGGCCACGGCCTCGGCGTGAAAAGCCGAATAAGCGCCGTCACTCGACGAACCTCCGCCCTCCCTGAGGGCGCCTCTCGCAAGGGCGCGTGTCTGGGCCGCCACCCACTCCTCGCAAAGCCGCTGCACTTCGTTCAGCGCCTCCGCCAGCTCGGGTGGGTCACCCAACCGGCTGGCCCGGGCGGACCATTTCGCGCTCCAAGTCTGAACCGATTCCACCAACTCGTCGGCCGCCACCCCTCCTGGTGTCATTCCCTCCAGGATGCGCCGTCCCTCCTGCTCCAGCCGGAACAACAGCCTCTCGGCACCGCTCCCCAGACGTTCGACCGCCAACAACGCGCGTGTCGCTTGTTCCCTGCGAAGCTCGGATGCCATTGCCAGCACCAGCCCCAGCGCCAGGAGGCAACCGCCTGTCCAGCACCATGCACCGGCCGTGCCGCGGGGCTGGCATGGGAAGGATGACTGGCGGGCCGACATCGGAAGAGTTCGCGGGTTTGGGTTTTCCGTTCTCTGCGTACGCCGACCTTGCGCAGATGCGCTCTGCCACCGGGCCGACAGGCCTTTGTGTGCTCTCGGCACCAGATTGCGCCGGGGCCATGACCGGCTCAAGCCCGTTTTCCGAGCCTGCCCTGCTCCAACCAGGGCCCGGTCCTGTTCTTTCGGGGGCAGTTTCAATGGGGGCGACTCAACCTTCCGGCCTGGCCGCGGCCAGGAAAGGCTTCCCCGCGAGCCGGTGTTTGCGATGGAAGGGAAACCCGAAGGACCGCCAAAAACATCGGGGCCACGCCGCTTGCGACGTGGCCCCTTTCACACCGTCCTCGAACCGGACCCGGTTCAGGCTGTTTCTTCCGAAAGCCAGTCCGCCAGATTCAGATAGGCCTTGATTTTTCGTCGTTCATACCGATGTCGCTGAGCTTTTTTCGGCTGGTGCTGAAGTTTGCGGAACGGGGGTTTGGTATCACGCACGACTTCAGCCATGGGTTCAGCGCTCTTTTTCATGAGGACTCCTTCGAGGTTGGGTTCCGAACGAAGAAACGGTTCCCCTGTTGGAACACCACCTTTCCCTCCGAACCCCGGTGCTCCTTCGGGCAACCGCCATTGCTTCCATACTCACTGCTTTGGACCGAAGGAGCGGCTGCGCATTCAAACATACCCCGGCCACCGGCGTGTGCGGGAGTCGGAGGTCTGACGCGCATCCTCTCCCTGCCCGTCCGATTCAGCTTATCGGACGGGCGCCACACCTACTTTAGCCCGAAGGCGGACTTCGTCCAGTGTTGTCGCCACGTGTCCCACCTGCTCCTCCCCGCCGCCCGACTTTTCCCCGATCCGGCCCGGGCCGGGGGCGAATCCGTTCTTGGCGTCGGTCACGGTTCATGGAATCTTGATGGCGCCAGGTGGTCCTCCACCCAAGCGAACCGCGCAGGGGTTCCCTGCCAACGTGTTACGAGACCGGATCCGATGGACCTTCGCTCTCAGATTGTCGGTCCCACCCGCCGCACGGGCGCCGGGAGGAGAGTTCGCCATCAAGAACATCGGTTTCCCTTGCGGCTCCTCGCGGTTGCGGCTGCCACCCTGGGTACTGCGGGCGCCGCCGCCGCGCCCATGCAACCCATCACCGTGACCGGTTTCAACCTGGACCTGGTCATTGAAAACACCGCCCCGGGACCGCCCTACCACGCCTACGCGGTGGAATTCAACCCGGGCGAAAACCTGGCCTTCTACCAGGCCGGTCTGCCCGGCAAGAGTCGCGGCCTGCCGGCCGACAGACGCTTCACCAGCGTGCTGGACAACGAGACGGTGTTCGCGTTCGCCCCGTACGACGGTCCCAACGCACTCGTTCTCAGCAGTGCCACCGGCCTGACCGAGGGGACCCTCACCCTCGTGCAACCCGCGGTATACCGCCGGATCGCCGTGGTGGCGCATTCGGCCAGCGGGGGCGGTTCCCCCCTTCTGACCCTCCACTTTGGAGACGGACGCGACGTGACAGCCGTTTATCAGGCGCCGGACTGGTTCAACAACGCAGGCTACGCACTGAGTGGCGTCGAGCGGATCAACCTCACCACGGGCACGACCCAGGGCGCCCCCACCAACCCGCGTTTCTACCAAACCACCTTGGACTTGGAATCGCTCTTGGGCTCCATGCCCGCGCCCCTGATGGCCATCACGTTTCAAAAGGCCGCCGGAGCCGGGTCCACCGGCATCTACGCCGTCAGCGGGGAGTTGTGGCCCGATCAACCGGCGCAGATTCTGCAATCACCCACCTCGCTCACCGTCACGGAACCCGACCCTGCACGGTTCGAGGCCCTCGTCACCGGCCAGCCGTTTCCGCAGCTCCAGTGGTTTCGCAACGGCCTGCCGGTGGAGGGAGCGACCAACGCCTGGCTGGTACTGGACCGAACCTCCTCCGCCGACGATGGTACCACGTTTTTCCTCCGCGCGGTCAACGTGGTCTCTGGTCGAACGTACGCCGTGACCAGTGAGGTTGCAGTGTTGCATGTCCGACCCGACACCAATCCACCGACTCTGCTGGCGGTGTGGGCCAGCGGCCGGACCCAGGTGGTCGCCCGCTTCAGCGAACCGGTGGAGCCCTCGTCTGCACTCCGTCCCGAGCACTACGCCATCTCCGGCACCAACGGGACCCTCCTGCCCCAGGCGGTGGAGCTGGCCGAATCGGGCACAGACGTGCGGTTGACCACCTCCCCGCTGGTGGCCGGTGCGGTGTACCAACTTTCCGTCACAGGGGTGACCGACCGCGCAGCAGCGGCCAATGCGGTTCCTCCCGGTACGGTGGCCGGGTTTGCCGTCAGCGGGTACGAGGTCGCCGAGCTGGGCGAGTCGGGTCGGCTGGGCGAGGTCGTCCTCAGCCCCGAGGGCTTGCAAATCACCGCCCGGGGCGGTGGTTGGGCGGGGCCACGGGACGAGGGAACATTCCATTACGTGTGGATGAGCGGCGACTTCGACGTCCGGGTGCGGATCCCCGATCTGGAGTTTGTCCATCTGGCCACCGCCGCCGGGATCATGTTGCGCGAGGCGCCGGCAGCCGGTGAGCGCGCCGCCGGTGTGATGGCCACCCCCACCCTCAACGGTTGCTACTTCTTCGCCCGCACGACACCGGACACCGAGGCGATCCGGTCCGGATACTTCCCCGCCAATCCTCCCTCCACGTGGCTGCGCCTGCGCCGATCCGGCAGCCAGTTGGAGGGGTTCGCGGGACCGGACGGCCGTCACTGGACCTCGCTGGGCACCGTCACCATGGACCTGCCGTTGACCGTGCAGGTCGGGCTGGCCCTCACCAGCGCAGTCTCGAACCAGTGGGCCCGTGCCGAATTCCGTGATTTCACAGCCACGCCCGCCCCGGAAGGACCGGTGGAATGGACGTTCGAACCGCCGGGGCCGTGCACCCGGCTCACCCCGCTGGTGATCTCGGAAATCATGTATCACCCGACCAATCCGGCGCTGGAGTTCGTCGAATTGTTCAACACACGCGCCGAACCCGAGGACCTGAGCGGGTATCGCCTGGACGGCAGCATCCGGTACACGTTCCCGCCGGGCACGGTCATCCCGGCCGGGGGATTCCTTGTTGTGGCGCTGGATCCGACCGCGCTCGCCAGCGCCCATGGAAACGGCCCCGTGCTCGGTCCGTGGACGGGCCGCCTGCCCAACGACCGCGGCCGGGTCCAACTCCGTCATCGCACGGGCGCGGTCTTCCTGGACGTCGAGTACCGGGACGACCCGCCCTGGCCCGTGGCGGCCGACGGTGCCGGCCCCAGCCTGGTTCTGGCCCGACCCTCCCTGGGCGAAAGAGACCCCGCCGCCTGGAGCGCCAGTGAATGGCCCGGCGGCTCGCCGGGTCGCTGGGAAGGTTTCCACCATGATCCACTCCGCTCGATCCGCATCAACGAGTTCCTGGCTCACACCGATCTGCCGCAGCTCGATTTCGTGGAGCTCATCAACACCGGGACGGAACCCGTGGACCTCGGCGGTTGCAGTCTCAGCGATGATCCCGACACGGATCGGTACGTCTTCCCCGCGGGCACGGTTCTGGCACCCGGCGAGGTCCTCGTACGTACGGAGCTGGAACTGGGCTTTGCCCTGAATGCCGCCGGGGAGACCCTCTATCTGCGTGCTCCGGATCGGCGGGTGCTCGACGCCGTCCGTTTCCAGGGCCAGGCCAACGGCGTCAGCACCGGTCGATGGCCGGACGGGAACGACACTTTCCATCCGTTGGAACAGCCCACGCCCGGCGCCCGGAACGCGCCCCCGTGCATCGGCGAGGTGATCCTCAACGAACTCTACTATCACCCGGTCAGCGAAGACGACGATGACCAGTTCATCGAACTCCACAACCGTACCGGAGAGCCGATCCCGCTCGAGGGCTGGCGTCTGGAAGATGGCGTGGAATTCACGTTCCCCGCTTCGGCGGTCATCCCGCCACGTGGTTACCTGGTGGTCGCGCGCAACGCGCGGCGTTTGATGGAGCGTTATCCCTGGCTCAACGCCACCAACCTGGTCGGCGATTTCAGCGGCCGGCTCGCCCACGGCGGAGAAAGGATCGCCCTCACCCGCCCCGATTGGGTGGTCCAAACCAACACAGCGGGCGAGGTCGTCACCAACCAGATCCACATCCTCGTGGACGAGGTCACCTGGCGCGACGGCGGGCGCTGGCCGGTCTGGGCCGACGGCGGCGGCAGCTCGCTCGAACGGGTCCATCCCGACACACACGGCCGCCACCCGGCGCACTGGGCCGACAGTGACGAGACCGCCAAGGCGCCATGGACGATCATCTCGGCCACCGGCACCATTGACCTGGGCAGCGCCAGCGCCGATCAGTTGCAGGTCCTGCTGATGGGGCCGGGCGAGTGCCTGCTGGACAACGTCGAGGTGCTCACCCCCACCGGCGACAATCTCATCGCCAACTCCACCTTCGAAAACGGCGCGGCCGGTTGGACGGCTGAAGGGACCATGGCCGGCTCGGGTTGGGAACCCGGCGAGGGGCACCAGAGTGCCCGGTCCTATCACATCCGCGCCGTGGACCGCGGCGACAATCAGATCAACCGGATCCGAACCCCGCTGACATCGGCCCTTGCGCCCGGGACCACCAATGTCACCATCCGCGCGGCCGTTCGCTGGCTCAAAGGGCATCCGCAGATCCTGCTGCGTCTCCGTGGCAACTGGCTCGAATGTGCCGGCGACATGACCCCCACACCGCAACCCGGCACCCCAGCACGCCCGAACAGCAGGCTCCAATCCTCACCGCCCCTCGCAATCGGTCCGGTCCGGCACCTGCCCGTCCTCCCCGGACCGGGCGAACCCATCCGCATCACCGCCCGGGTGGAAGATCTCCAAGGCCCTCCCACCGTCCGGCTGTACTATCGGCTCGACCCCGCCACCACCGTCGGGACCGTCCCAATGCGCGACGACGGACTGAACGGCGATCGCCTTGCCAGAGACGGCCTGTACACCGCGGTGTTGCCGGGTCAGGGCACCAGCACGATGATTGCCTTCTGGGTGGAAGCCACCCGCGCAGACGGGTCCCGCACCGCCCGGTTCCCCGCGGATGCACCCGCCCGCGAGTGTCTGGTGCGCGTGGGCGAAACCCAGCCGGCCGGAAACCTTCCCGTGTACCGGCTGTGGATGACCCGCGCCACGCTCAACACCTGGACCAGCCGCCACAAGCTCGACAACACACCGCTCGACGTCACCTTCGTCTGCGGCAATCACCGTGTGATTTACAATGCCGGCGCCCTTTACGCCGGCAGCCCGTACATTGCCCCCGGCTTCTCCAGCCCGATCAGCGGCCGCTGCGGTTACACCATCGAACTGCCGCCGGACGACCGGTTCCTGGGCGACACCGCCCTGGTGCTGGACTGGCCCGGCGGCCACGGTGGCGAAACCACCGCCATCCAGGAACAGATGGCCTGGTGGATCGCCGATCAACTCGATCTGCCCTTCAGTCACCGTTACCACATCCGGCTCCACGTCAACGGGGTCACCGACGAGCACCGGCAGGCCATATTCGAAGCGGTTCACCAACCCGGCCGGCGCTTCGTGGAGGCGTGGAGTCCGGAGCAACCGGAAGGCCAGTTCTTCAAGATTGATCGCGCCTTCGAATTCAACGACAGCGGCAACCTCATCGCCGATCCCATGCCCCGGCTGGAGAACTACACCACCAGCGGCGGCGCCAAGAAACGCGAGCGTTACCGCTGGACCTGGATGTACCGTGCCACGCCGCGCGTCCACGATTACACCAACCTCTTCGCACTCGTGGACGCCCTCAACGCCCCCGCGCCCGAACCTTACACCAGCGCCACCACCGGCCTCGTCGATCTCGAGGAATGGATGCGCATGTTCGCCTTCGAGCACATCATCGTGAACTTCGACTCCTGGGGCCATGAGATCGGCAAGAACATGTACACGTTTCTGCCGCGCGGCGGCCGTTGGGTGCTCTACGCGTTCGACCTGGACTGGCTGATGCTGGTCTCGCCCCGGCTGTCCGGGCGGTTCGCGCCCGATCAGGCCGCACTGTTCACCTCCGAGGATCCCACCGTGGCCCGCATGTACGCCCATCCGCCCTTCCAACGCGCCTACTGGCGCGCCGTGCGGGACGCCGTCCTGGGCCCGCTGGACCCGGCACGCGCCTTCCCCGTCATGGACGCCAAATACCAGGCCCTTCGCGACAACGGCGTCCGCTGGTGCGACGGCCAGCCGCTCACGGACCCGTCCGCGTTGAAGACCTGGTTCAACGTGCGACGCGCATTCTTGGAGGCTCAACTGGCCACGGTGGCGGCCCCGTTTGCCGCCTCCCCCACGGTGACCGTCAGCAACGGCCTGGCCGTGCTCAACGGCACGGCCCCCATCGAAGTCGTCACCCTCGCGGTCAACGGCCGGCCCTGGCAGGTCCAATGGACCACCGTCACCAACTGGACCGTTCTGGTCCCGCTCGAAAGCGGTTCCCACACGTGGACCCTCACCGCGCTGGGGCGTTCCGGCACCCCGCTCCCCCTGCCCGCCCAAACCGTCACGCACCTCTTGAATCAAAGCCCGCCCGACCCGGCAGGATGGGTGCTCTTTCACGAGATCCTGTACCGGCCCCGCCTGCCCGGCGCTGCGTTCGTCGAGATTTTCAATCGTTCGCCGGATTGGGCCTTCGATCTGTCCGGTTGGCGGATCAACGGACTGGATTACACGTTCCCCGGCGGGTCGGTTCTTCCGCCGCGCGGTTACCTGGTCCTTGCAGCCGAGCGCCCGGCCTTCATGACCGAGCACGGCCCGGGCGTCCTCCTTTTCGACGTGTTCAACGGCCGGCTACAGGACGACGGCGAGACCCTCACGCTGCTCCGCCCGGGTACAGGGCCGGAGGAATGGATCGTCGTGGACCGCGTCCGGTACGAATCCTCGCCTCCCTGGCCCGCACCGCAGCCCGGTCAATCCCTGCAGTTGATAGACCCGGACGCCGACAACAGTCGCGTGGCCAACTGGGCCGTGGCGCAGGCACCGCCGCCCGGACCGGCCACGCTCGTGTTGCTCGATTTCGACGCCCCGTGGCGCTACGAACAAAGAGCCAACCTCAACGGCCAGCCCTGGACGACACCGGAGTATGGAGACGATTCGTGGCCAGTCGGCCCCGGCCTGCTGGCATTCGAGAGCAATCCGTCCCTCACCCCGCTGATCGGCACGCCCCTCGAGGATCCGCGCCAGCCCCCGGCCGGTCTGACCGCCGGACACGCGTACTATTTCCGCACCACCCTGGTGCTCACCGACTCGCTCGCCGGATACACCGTCACCGCGCGGGTATACGTGGACGACGGCGCGGTGTTCCACCTCAACGGCCGCGAATTCCACCGCCTCCGCATGCCCGCGACCGGTCCCATCCTCAACGACACCTACGCCACCGCGCAACCCCCCGGCGGCGACGCCACCACGCCGGAGTCGGTCCCGGTTCCGATTTCACTCCTCCAGCCTGGCACGAATCTGCTGGCCGTGGAGGTTCAGCAGCGCGGGCCCACCAGTTCGGACGTCGTCTTCGGCCTCCAACTGGTCGCCGAGCGGAATCCCGCGGCATCGGCGGAGGCCACGCCGGGCTCACCCAATGCCGTGGCCGCCCGCATCCCGGACTTTCCCACCCTCTGGATCAACGAACTGCAACCGGAGAACCTTGCCGGCCCCGCCGATGCAGCCGGCCAGCACGAGCCGTGGCTCGAGATTTACAACCCGGGCACCCAGACCGTCCCATTGGGCAACTGTTACCTGAGCGACCGGCTAGACGATCTCACCCGTTGGGCCTTCCCGCCCGATGCGGAGCTGCCCCCCGGCGGGTTCGTCCTGGTCTGGTGCGACGGACAGCCCGAACAATCGAGCGCCACCGAGTGGCACACATCCTTCCGTCTCACGCCGCAAGCCGGGACCGTGGTCCTCGCCCAGCGCGCAAACGACATGGTCCGGGTTCTGGATTACCTGACCTACACCAACATGCCCGCCAATCGTTCGTGGGGCAACTGGCCGGATGCACAACCCTTTTACCGTCGTGCCTTCCACATTGTGACGCCGGCCGCGCCGAACAACCCTTCTGCACCCCCCGTCCAGATCTTCATCAACGAATGGATGGCCGACAACACCCGAACCTTCGCCGACCCGGCCGACGGCGACTTCGAAGACTGGTTCGAGCTCTACAATACCGGTGATACACCCGCCGACGTCGGCGGTTATTACCTTACTGATAACCTCAGTCAACCCAACCGGTACAGAATCCCGGACACCGGCCGGTTTGTCATTCCTCCGCGGGGCTTCCTCCTCGTCTGGGCCGACAACGAGCCGGAACAAAACAGCCCCGACCGACCGGACCTGCACGTCAACTTCGCCCTGAGCCGCAACGGCGAGGCCATCGGTCTCTACGCGCCGGATCTCACACCCGTGGATACCCTCGTCTTCGGCCCGCAACAGGCCGATGTCAGCCAGGGTCGCCACCCGGACGGCGCAGCCTTCGTTCGAGATCTGGCCGAGCCCACCCCGGGCGCACCCAACCGCGCCCCCAACAGCCCGCCGCATCTGCAGCCCGTGGCCGACCAGGTCCTCTACCTCGGCCAGACCCTGCAACTCACCGTCACGGCATCGGACGACGATCTGCCGCCTCAATCCCTCACCTTCCAGCTCGGCCCCGCCAGCCCGGCCGGTGCATCCATCCATCCGCAAACCGGCCACCTCACATGGACTCCCGCCCTCGCACCGGCAGAGGCGGAGTTCGAGGTGATCGTCACCGACAGCGGTGAACCCCCGCTCCGCGATTCGATCCGATTCCGCGTCACCGTCCGGCCGCGCCCGGCTCTGGAAATCAGCCATCCCGCAGGCGCATGGGAACTGCACTGGACCGAAGGTGTTTTGCAGGAGGCCGACGCCATCACCGGTCCGTGGCGCGATCTGACCGTCAGCCCGCCCTATCCCGTTCCCCTCACCGCACCCCAGAAGTTCTACCGCATCCGCATCGGACCATGAAGACACACCGCAGCTCTCGTGCAGATCACCGAACCCGCGCCCGGGTCACGCGGGCCCTGGCATGGGGGCTTGTCGCCGCCCCGTTGCTCACCGGCCGGGCCGCACAGGTCATCGTGGAACATCAGCCCGAGGATCCAAGCCTCCCACCCTTCGCATTCCGAAGGGTGCCCGACCCCTCCGCCACCGACACGGCCACCAGGGCCGCCTTTCGTCTCCTCCAGGGTGAGGCCGACGACAACAGCGGACCCCTGACCGTTCTCCACGACGGGCGAATCCCGACCGGGCCCGACGAACCGCAGGCCAATTTCTTCTTCGCAGCCGGCACTGAAGGAGGTCGGATTCTTGTGGATTTCGGACGGCCCGCACTGCTCCGCTACATCAGCACCTACTCGCGCCACCCCAACACCCGCGGCCCGCAGGTTTACACCCTCCACGGCGCACGCGACGAGGAACCGGGATTCCGCCAGCCGGCAGACGGCCGCAACCCCTCCGAGCACGAAGGGTGGACACTCATCGCCACCGTGGACACCCGTCCCCGCACCGGGCCGCCCGGCGGTCGGTACGGTGTGTTGATCACCAACACCGAGGGCGCCATCGGCCCGTTCCGCTACCTGCTGTTCGACATCCGCCCCACCGAACGGGATGACCCGTTTGGAAACACCTTCTTCAGCGAGGTGGATGCCGTGAGCGTGGATCCCGGGTTCGTTCCCACCCCGCCCGCCGAGCCGGCCGGCCCCGAGCCGTTCACCGTCCGCACTCCCGACGGCCGCTTTGCCTTCACGCTCGATCTGAGCCGCGCCCCCGAACTGGAACCCTGGATCCGCCAAAAGTTGGTCCCCGTCATCCTCGAGTGGTACCCCAAACTGACCGAGATGCTGGCCGTCGAAGGGGTCGAACCACCGGACCATGTCCGGCTCGTTTTCCGACCCGGGCGCGGAGTGGCCGCCACCAGTGGCACCAGAATCGTGGCCAACTCCAGGTGGATCGAGCGCGAACGCGACGGCGAGGCCGTGGGCGCCATCGTTCACGAACTCGTCCATGTCATCCAACAATACGGCCGCAGACCTCGCAGCTCCGCGCCGCCGCCGGGTTGGCTCGTCGAAGGCATCCCCGACTACCTGCGGTGGTTCGTTTTCGAGCCGCAGAGCCACGGTGCCGACCTGGTCTGGCTCCGGCGTCAGCGCAGTCCGCGGTTGCAGCACGACGCCGGCTATCGCATCAGCGCCAACTTCTTGGACTGGGTCGTCCGGCGTCACGACCCGGATCTCGTCCGTCACCTCAACGCCGCCCTGCGCCTCGGCCGTTACGGTCCTTCCTTCTGGAAGGAACGCACGGGGCACACGCTGGAAGAACTGGCCGAGACCTGGCGGAGGGAAACCGAGCAGGCACTCGCGCAACCGTGACGCCCCGACACCCCGCCTGCCCCCTGGAGACCACCACCTGCAGGCGCAGACGCCGGTGACGTGTGCCCGCGCGGGCTTGTCCTCAGAACAACGGGAACCCCGGATCGATCTCGCGCACCCAGGCCATCAACCCGCCGCGCACACTCTTGACCGACCGGAACCCGAGCTGCTTCAGAAACGTGACCGCCTGCAACGAACGTGCCCCGGCCTTGCAGTGCAGGTAGAGGGTCTTCTGCGGATCCAACTCCCGCCACCGCCGGGGAAGCTCGCTCAAGGGCAGCAGGCGCGCGCCCGGCAGATGGGCCAGCGCGTACTCGTGCGGCTCGCGCACGTCCACCACCTCGATCCCGCGTTCCGGATGGGTCAGGGCCTCCTGCAGGTCCTGGACCGTCACCTCGTCCTCACCGGGCTCCGATTCGGCACGCGCCACCGGACAAACCTCCTCGTACGTGCCCAGCTCGCGGATGGTGGGGTTCCGCCCGCAGACCGGACAATCCGGGTCGCGCACCACGCGGATTTCCCGGAAGCGCATGGCCAGCGCATCGTACAACAGCAGCCGGCCCATCAGCGTCGTGCCGATGCCCGTGATCAGCTTCAGCGTCTCCGTGGCCTGGATGCACCCAATCACCCCGGGCAGCACCCCCAGAACACCCGCTTCCGCACAGGAAGGAACCGTCCCCGGCGGGGGAGGCTCCGGATACAAACACCGGTAGCAGGGCGCACCCAGGTGCGGCGCAAACAGGCTGGCCTGGCCCTCGAACCGGTAGATGGACCCGTACACGTTCGGCCTGCCTAGCAACACACACGCGTCGTTGACCAGGTAGCGCGTCGGGAAGTTGTCCGATCCATCCACCACCACGTCGTACTCGCGCAGAATGGCCATGGCGTTGTCGCGGGTCAGCCGCTCCGGATGCTCCACCACCTCCACGTCCGGGTTGAGCGCACGCAGCTTCTCCGCAGCCGAGGCCGTCTTGGGCCGGCCCGCGTCCGGCGTGCTGTGCACCACCTGCCGCTGGAGGTTCGTGACATCCACGCGGTCGTGATCCACGATCCCCAGCCGCCCCACCCCGGCCGCCGCCAGATACAACAGCACCGGCGAGCCCAGTCCGCCCGCCCCCACGCACAACACGCGCGCCTGCCGAATTTTCTTTTGGCCCGCCGGCCCGATCTCCGGCAAGATCACGTGCCGCGCGTACCGCTGCCAGGTCTCGATTGTCCGGTCCATACTCGGTCTCTTTCCGATGGGCAAACTACGGACGATCGGACCCCGCAGCAAGCCGGCCGCTCCAACCTATGAGAAAGCTTGCAGCACACCAGTCAGCCGACCCGGCCGAACCCACGCCGGCCCACCTGGAGGCCGCCCTCCGCCGGTTGCGCCGCCGCAGCCCGCTCCAACCGCGCCTGGCAATCGTGCTGGGCAGCGGATTCGGCGGACTGACCGGGTTGCTCGCACAGCCCGTCACGTTGAGCTACGCCCAGCTCCCGGGGTTCCCCCGGCCCACCGTGCCGGGGCACGGGGGCCGACTCTGCATCGGCACCTGCCACGGTGTGCCCGTGGCCCTTCTTCAGGGCCGCGCGCATTTCTACGAGGGCCATTCATGGGCCAGGATCACCTTCCCCGTCCGCGTCCTTGCCGCATGGGGCGTGCGCGACCTGGTCCTCACCAATGCGGCCGGCGGGATCCGGCGTAGCTTTCGCCCCGGCGACTTCATGCTCCTCCGCGACCACATCAATCTCATGGGCGACAACCCGCTGCGCGGGCCCGAGTGGCCCGGTCTGACACGGTTCGTGGACCTCACCCGGGCCTACGATCCCGCACTGGCCCGGGGCCTGGTGCACGCCGCACGCGCCCGGCGTGTGCGCCTTCACCGGGGTGTGTACCTCGCCGTCAGTGGCCCCAGTTTCGAGACCCCGGCCGAAATCCGGGCCTTCGCCCGGCTGGGAGCCGACGCCGTGGGCATGAGCACCGTGCCGGAGGTGATTGTGGCGCGACAGTGCGGCCTGCGCGTCGCCGCCGTTTCCTGCATCACCAACCTCGCAGCCGGACGGAACCGCAATCCGCTGAGCCACCAGGAGATCCTCGACCAGGCGGACCGCATCACGCGCACGGCCGTGGCCTGGTTCTCCGAGTTTCTCCGCTGGTACGCAGCACGCCATGAGTAAGGCCCGATCCTCCCACACACCCGGCCCGCGGAACCGATCCCGGACCGCCCCGGAACCGCCCCCGGCGAAGGTGCAGCCACTCCTTCGCGCCGCCCTGGAGGCCCGCCACCGGGCACGCGCACCCTGGTCACGGTTTCGCGTCGGTGCCGCTGTCCTGACCCGGTCCGGCCGCATCTTCACGGGTGCCAACGTCGAAAGCGCCAGCTTCGGCCTGACCTGCTGCGCCGAACGGATCGCCCTCTTCAAAACGCTTACCGAATGCAACGAGTCCATCGTTGCAGTGGCGGTGGTGGCGCGGCTGCCCGGCGGCCCCACACCCTGCGGCGCCTGCCGCCAGTTGCTGGCCGAGTATGCCTCCACGGCCTGGGTCTTCCTGGCCGACAGCCGCTCTCCCCGGCGGTATCGTGCTTTTCCCGTGCCCGCCCTGCTGCCGGAGGCCTTTCTTCGCTTTTAAGTTTCCTCCCCTTCCGGCCGATGAGGAAAGCAACGGGTCTCGATCGGTCCGATGCGCAACGAGTTTTTCGCAGCATTCGAAAATGCCGGCTGGCCGGTCCTCTGGTTGGACGCGGCCGGCACTGTCTTGCGCGCCAACGACGCCGCCGGACAATGCCTTGGCCCCGGGGTCACCTCGGGCTCCACCCGACTGGCCGCGTTCTGGTGGCCCGACAACCCGACGCCGGCCGATCGGTTCCTCCTCCAGTGGACCCGCACCCCGACGCCCACTGTGACCCTCAGGCTTCGTGCCCGCGGCGGACAACTCCTGGAAGCCGCGGCACACATCACCAGTTGGATGCGGGATCAACAACGATTCTTCCTGTTTCAACTGTTCCCCGCCCCACGCCGGCCGTCCCCCGCACCCCGGGACGAGGACGCCGAAATCGCCGGCCTGAAACAACGGTTGGAATGTCTCCAGCAGTTCGCGCGCACCATTGCGCTCGACTTCAACAATGCACTCACCCCTGTCCTGAGCCGGACCTCCCTGCTTTTGAGCCGGCTGGCCCCGGACGATCCGGCGCGCCCTGCCCTCCTCGAGATCGAACAGGCCACCGCCCGGGCGGCGGAGATCGCCCACGAACTGGGCACCTTCAGCCGGGCCGGATCCGAGACCGAGACCGCCCCCGGCGGCAATCTCAACGAACTGATCCAGCGCGCCATCGAGGTCGTTCGGGCCAAGCCCACCGGCGCACGCATCGAGTGGTCGTTCGAACCTGAACGACGCCTCTACACGGTCCACTTTTCCGAGGCCAAACTGCTTCCCGCCTTGGTGCACGTGCTGGACAACGCCGCAGAAGCCATCGCCCGCCAGGGTCTCGTGCGGATCCGCACCCGCAACCTCGAACTCGACCGGCCCCTGCAGGACCGGAACATCGAACTGGCGCCGGGCTGCCACGTCTGCGTGGAGGTGACCGACACCGGTTGCGGCATCCCGCCCGCCCACCTGCCCCGCGTGTTCGAGCCGTTCTTCACCACCAAGGCCGAGCAGGGACACCGCGGGCTCGGTCTGGCCTGGGTCTACGGCGTCGTCACCAGTCACGGGGGCGGCATCACCATGGTCAGCGAACCGGGCCGCGGAACCACCGTCCGGCTCTATTTCCCGGCGCAGCCGGTCGTGGCCCGAACCGTGGCCACCACCGAACCCCTCCTTCGCGGTGAAGGCACGGTCCTGGTGGTGGACGATGACGAGCGGGTCCGGCGCACGGTCGAAGCCGTGCTGAAACAGTTCGGATACAAGGTCGTGAGCGTACCGGGAGGCGAGGAAGCGCTCGGCCAGGTCCGCCGAAACGGCGTGCAGGTGGACGTAGCCCTGGTGGACCTGGTGATGCCGCGCATGGGCGGCCGGGAGCTGATCGAACATCTGCGCAAACTCCGCCCCTCCCTGCCCATCGTGCCCACCACCGGCTACGTGTTGCCGGCAATGGAGCCCGCCGAGCCGAATGGTTGTCTCCGCAAACCCTTCACCGCACAGGAACTGCTCTGGCACATCAAAGAAGCCGTGAGCAAGGAGACAAATCCCACCAGCCTCACTGCCGATCCGATCCCGCCAGCGGCGCCCTGACGCCGGTTCGCGCCGCCTCCGCAACGCCAACGCCCGCGTCGCCCCGGGTACTTTCCCGGTAACGTCCGACGGCAGGCGCCAATCAAACCGCACGGCGCCCACGCGCAGAATCAGCGTGCGTTCGAAAGCGGCCGGGTCGAATGTTCCTGCAACCAGGCCACGTCCGGATTGTGGGGCGAAGCGAAGCTGTCGTTGACAAACCCACCGGTCACCAACGGCGGCATGGTCCGTTCGTCCCGCCAACGCCGGATCTCCGAGTGCCCGTCGGCAAAGGAAAAACCACACGCACGATGGTGATAAAAACCGGGCAGATCGTAAAAGCCGTACATCTCCGGCCGGTCCGGCCATCCGATCATCCGCGTGGCAAAGTTCCCCATGTCGATGCTGTCCTCCCGCATGTCAAGAAAGACGAAAACCTTCGAGGGACCCGGATTCGCAAGATCCGCCATCTTCAGGTAGATCCGGTAATTCGAGATTTGCGGGCCCCAGCCGCCGTCCGTTCCGCCCCACCCGCCCAGGTACACGTTCATGGACATGGACCGGACCCGTGGCCGCGCCTCGCCGTTGACCACGACAAAGGAACGGTCCGCCGGACACTTCCAGATGCCGTGTTGCCCGCCGCAATACGGCCAGAGCGGACTTCGCTCGATGGAAAGCGCGGGATTCCAGTTGGTCGGATTGTTCGGGTTGAAATCCAGCGTGCCCGTCACCCACGCAGCAGCCAGCGTCTCCGGCCGGCGCGGATCCTCGCTCGCGTAGGGCAGCCGGTCCTGGTTGTCTTCGGCATACATCCGCCAGGCCAGTGCCAACTGCCGGTGATTGTTGAGACACTGCAGGCCCTGCGCCTTCTGTTTGCCCCTGCTCAACGCCGGCAGCATCAACCCCGCAAGCAAAGCCACCACCGCAATGACGACCAGCAGCTCCACCAGGGTGAACCCCGTCGCCCTGTCGCGTGGGCGTACCGCGCGGCCACGCAGGTCCTGTGACCAGCCAACCATCATGGCCTGAGCCCGCGCACACACCGGACCCGCCCGACTCCCGCTCTCGCCGGGAGGCCCGACCTTCCCGCTCCGCTGAGGCGGGCGCCTGACCGCACCGCAACCGTGCACGAGCGCATCGTGGAACCGTTCGCGCCCACGCGCAAGCCCACCCGCTGCACCCCCACAGGACGGCCGGCCCCACCCGGCCGGGCTCCGCACCGGTCCGCAGACCCCGCCTCCCGCGATGCCAACTGCCGCGATTCTGGCACTGACAAAGCCCGGCACATCCGTTTAACTCTCCCTCGCCTATGCCGAAGCGCAAGGACATCCATTCGGTGCTGATCATCGGCGCGGGCCCGATCGTCATCGGTCAGGCCTGCGAATTCGACTATTCGGGCACGCAGGCCTGCAAAGCCCTCAAGGAGGAGGGCTACCGGGTCATCCTGGTAAACTCCAATCCGGCCACCATCATGACCGACCCCGAGTTTGCCGATCGCACCTACATCGAGCCCATCACCCCGGACTGCGTGGAGAAAATCCTGGTCCGCGAGCTGGAGGAACTCCGGCGGATGGGCGTGCCGCTGGAAGGTGCGCCACCGGACGTCCCGCACAAATTGGTCCTGCTGCCCACCCTCGGCGGCCAGACGGCGCTGAACACCGCCATGGCCCTCCATCGCTCCGGCGTGCTGAGCCGGCTGGGCGTCGAGCTCATCGGTGCCAAGCCCGAGGCCATCGAACGCGGAGAAGATCGCCAGGTCTTCAAAGACCTCATGCTCAGCATCGGGCTGGACGTACCCGTCAGCGGCACGGCGCACACCCTGGAGGAGGCCCGCGCCGTGGCGGCCTCCATCGGCCGGTTCCCCCTCATCATCCGCCCCGCCTTCACCCTCGGTGGCTCCGGCGGCGGCATCGCCTACAACCGCGACGAATTCGAAGAGATGGCCCGTCGCGGACTCGATCTTTCCCCGGTCTCGGAAATCCTCATCGAGGAATCCCTCCTGGGTTGGAAGGAGTTCGAGATGGAGGTCATGCGCGATCACGCCGACAACTGCGTGGTCATCTGTTCCATCGAGAACTTCGATCCCATGGGGATCCACACCGGCGATTCCATCACCGTGGCGCCCATCCAGACTCTCACAGACAGGGAGTACCAGGCCATGCGCGACGCCAGCTTCGCCGTCATCCGGGCGGTGGGGGTCGAGACCGGCGGTTCCAACATCCAGTTCGCCGTCAACCCGAAAACCGGCCGCATGGTGGTGATCGAAATGAACCCCCGGGTCAGCCGCAGCTCCGCACTGGCCTCCAAGGCCACCGGTTTCCCCATCGCCAAAATCGCCGCCAAACTGGCCGTGGGCTATCGCCTCGACGAAATCCCCAACGACATCACGCGCGAAACCCCCGCGTCGTTCGAGCCCACCATTGACTACGTGGTCGTCAAGGTCCCGCGTTTTGCCTTCGAAAAGTTTCCCGATGCCGACCCCACGCTCACCACCCAGATGAAAAGCGTGGGCGAGGCCATGGCCATCGGCCGAACCTTCAAGGAGGCGCTCCAGAAGTGCCTGCGCTCGCTCGAAATCGGACGGTACGGCCTGGGCGGCGACGGCAAGCCCTGGCGTGTGGACGGCCAGCTCTACGGCGATCGCGACCTGTTCCCGCGCGAACTGCTCATTCGCAAGCTCTCCATCCCCAACGCGGAACGGATCTTTTTCATTCGGCACGCCTTCCGTGCCGGATTCACCGTCGAGGAAATCCACCAGCTCACCCACATCGACCCATGGTTCCTCAGCCAGATCCGCGAAATCGTCGAGTTCGAGGAACGCCTGGCCCGGTGCCGGAACGAAGCCCCTGCACCCGCCTGACCGGACCCGTCCACCGCTCCCCTGCACCGTGACGGTCGCCCCTTGTTCACGCTTCCATGGCCGAGGTTCCCCCACCCCTCCCGGCCGGTTGCAAAGGTCCGCTCCGGTCGGCCCTGCATCGGACCGCACGGCTGTTGGCGGCCATCCTGATTCTCGGGCTGATGCTCCGCTGGTTTGAACATCACCAGGTCTACGCGCCGACCCGCACCCATGATGCCTCACCCACCGGGCTGGGCCGGCCGTTCGAGGACCTGACCTTGACCACGGAGGACGGCCTGCGCATCCACGGCTGGTATTTCCCGGCCGAACCCGACTCCGCACGGGCCCGCTTCGTGGCACTGGTCTGTCATGGGAACGGCGGCAACATCAGTCACCGCCTCCCTCTGGCCGGGGCCCTGTTGGACACCGGCATCGCCGTGCTCCTGTTCGACTACCGCGGCTACGGCCGCAGCGAGGGCCGACCCAACGAGGCCGGCACCTACGCGGACGCCCGCGCCGCATACCGGTGGCTGCTGGCCCGGGGCCATCGTCCCGGGCACGTGCTGGCCGTGGGTGAATCGCTCGGCGGAGCCGTCGCCGCCCACCTGGCTGCTCATCAACCGGTGGGCGCCCTGATCCTGATGGGCGCCTTCACCAGCATCCCCGACATCGGCAGCGAACTCTTCCCCTGGCTGCCCGTCCGCTGGCTCGCGCGCATCCGCTACGACACCCGCGAGTCTCTCGGCCGCGTGCGCGTGCCGGTCCTCATCCTCCACAGCCGGCAGGACGATCTCGTGCGGTTTCATCACGCCGAGGCCAACTACGCCGCAGCCCACCCGCCCAAATGGCTCCGCGAACTCCGCGGTTCCCACAACGAATCCCTGGGCGACACCGATCGCATCCGAGCAGCCGTGGAAGAACTCCTTCGCCACCTCGAAAGCCAGGAGGCGCCGGCACCGCCTTCGGATGCAGGCGGCTGAGCCGCCCCCGCCCCCGGCGGGCGTTCCCGTCACCCGGCCTCATCCCAACGCAGTCGCAGGTCCACACAAGGCGTCAGCTGGTCCTCGGGGATCTCCACGCTCACCTGGCGCCCCAGAAACTCCAACAGGATTTGCACCCTGCGCCGCGCCGGCAGGACCCGGCTCACCACCCCCTCCAATCCCTGCAACACGCCGCCCGCCACGCGGGCGCGGTCCCCGGGCCGGAACGGATCGGGGATCACCCGCAGCTCTTCATCGCCCAGCCGCCGCCTCAACTCCTCCACCACCTCCGACGGCACCGTGGGCCAGCGCCGGCCAAAATGCACCACACAGGCCACCCCGGGCGTGTGATGGACCGCCCGCAGGCATCGACTCCAATCGAACCGGGCAAACAGATAGCCGGGAAACAAGGCCTCCGTCACCCAGACGTTGCCGCGACGGGTGGGGCGCCGGAAACGGATCCGGGGCAGGAACACCTCCAAATCCGGAAGCAATCGCAGATGACCGGCGGCCACGTGCTCGCGCTTCGGCTGGGCGCGAACACAGAACCAGGCCGGCACGGAGGGGCCCCCGGCTTGCGCGGGCACGATCTGCACCTGCGGGAGGGAAGACGTCCCGCTCTCGTGCATGTCAGGCCTTGGCTCGGCTCGAGCGGTGGTAGTAATCCTTGTAACGCGAGTAGTAGTAGTACTCGCCCGTCCGCGGGTTCACCGCGTTGAAGATCAGGCCCAGCACGTTCACGTTTCGCTGGTACAACAGATCCAGCGCCGCCCGTGCCACCCGCGCCGAGGTGTGCTGCGCCCGGATCACGAAGATCACACCGTGCGCCAGGGGAGCCAGCGTGGTGACGTCGTCGGCCGCCATCACCGGCGGCGTGTCCAACACCACGTAATCGTACTCCGCGGCCATCTCCTGCAGCACCTGCCGCGTCAGCGGTTGCAGAAAGAGCTCACTGGAATTCTGCGTGGGGGAGCCGCTCGGAATCACCCAGAGATTCGGCACCGAGGTGGACCGGACCACGTCCTTCCAGGCCGCCTTCTGCTGGAGCACTTCGGAGAACCCGGCCGAGTTGTCCACACCGAACCGCCGGTGCACCACCCCCTTGCGCAGGTCCGCGTCCACCAGCAGCACCCGTGCGCCGCCAAGCGCCAGCGTGATGGCAAGGTTGGCGGTGGTCAGCGACTTGCCATCGTTCGGGATCGAGCTGGTCACCAGCAAAAGCCGCGGTTTCTCGTTGCCGTTGCTGGAGGGCATGAACAGCAGCGAGGAACGCACGTTCCGATAGGCCTCGGCGAATGCGTGCCGGTCATCCTGCGGCTTCAACAACGCCAGCTCGCCGTTCCGACCCGACCGTTCCCGCGGGATCTGGCCCAGCACGGGTTCCTCGAAATGATCCTGCAACTCCACGAAGGTGTTCATCCGGTCGTCGAACCGTTCCACGATCAACAGCAGACCCATCCCCAACATCAAACCCACCAGCCCCGCCAGGGTGAGGCTGATGGACAGACTCAGCCGGTCCGGCTCGGCCACCGAGGCACGTTCGAGGATGGTCACCGACTCGGGAATGATGTCCTTGTCCACCCCCACGGCCTGCATGGTTTGCAGCAGCCGGTCGTACAGATTCTGCACCCGGGTGATGTTGCCCCGGATCTTCTGGTACTGGGCCATCTTGCTGCTGGCTTCCAGGGCGCGTGCCTCCCATTCCTTGATCTCCTTCTGCAGGTTCTCGATCTGCAGTTGCAGCGACTTCTTGCGGTTCTCGATCTGCTCGACGCTCTGCTCGCGCACGATGTCCAGCAGCTTCTCCTTGCGCTGGATCTCCTCCCGCAACGCGATCATCTTCGGGTGCTTCGGCCGCAGAAACTCCGACAGTTGCTGTTCCTCGGCCTTCAACACCTGGATCTCCTGCTTGACCTTCAGGTACTCCGAATCCGCCCGCAGCACGTCCACCGGACTGCGCTGCTGACCCGCCGGCACCGGGCGCACCCCGGTGATCACACCGGCCGACTGCTGCCGCTCCAAGTTCTGCTCCAGGTTGAGCATGTTCAGCAGGTTCAACTCGCTCTGGAGCACCGCCAGTTGCTGGTTCAGTTGCGCCAGGTAATTGCCCGCCAGGTTGCCCTGCTCCTGGAGAAACACGATGCTGTTCGTCGCCTGGAACTGCAGGAGTTCCTCCTCGTACTGTTTGAGCTCCTTCTCCAGCCGGGCCACCTCCTCGGTGATCCCCGCCAGCGTCACGTCCGAACTGCGGGTGCGCATCTCCTTCTTGAGGTTGATGAACTCCTCCATCACCGCGTCGAGGTAGGCCTGCACGTACGCGGGGTCCGACCCCACGGCGCGAAGGTTGAAGATGGTGGTCTTGGGCGTGACACCCACCGTCACCTTGACGGGAACCGGCACCAGATCCGGACGGCTCGCATGCACCCGTTCGGCGGCACGGTTCAAGACCGTGTCGCTCTGCATCAGCGCCACCTGGGTGCCGAGAAAGTTGCTCAGCTCCTCGATGTAGTTGGCGCCCGTCTGAACCTGGATCCGGACGTTGACAATCATCTTGCCTTTGCTGGCGTAGGCCGGCGGAGAATTCCACACGATGATCAGATGAATGGCCATCGCCAGCAGGGCACACCCCGGCAACACCCACCAGTACCGGCGAAGCAAGGTGCGCCAGCGCTGCAACACCGTGAAAAACCGTGCACTGCGAACCGACCGGTTCTCCGGATCCGGTTGTGGATACTCGTTCATGAGCCTCTCACCAGTTGATCAGCCGCGCCGGCACGATGATGAAATCGTCCGGCTGCAAGGTGACGTCCTCCTCGATTTTGCCCTTCTCCAAAATGTCCTCCATGTTCAGCTCAAAGGTCTGCTTGGTCCCGTCCGGTTGGGTCCGGACCAGCCGCACCTTCTTCTTGTTTGCAAAATCGGTGAATCCCCCGGCCCGCAGGATGGCCTTGCCGGCGGTGAAATTCTCGCCCGTGGGGATCTCGATGGCGCCCTGGTTGCGCACCTGCCCCCAGATGTACACGCGCCCGGCCGTCTTGCTGATCTGGTCCAGCCCCAGGACCACCGTGGCCCGGTAGTAGTAGTCTTTCTCGAGAAGCTTCTTCAGCTCCTCAGCCACCTGCTTGCAGGTCTTGCCGGCAACCAACACCCGCCCCACGTAGGGTACATCCAGTTCCCCGGAGTCGGTCACCGTCAGTTGCTTCGGCGGGTCCCGATCTTCGAGGATCTGGAAGCTCAGCTTGTCGCCCGGGCCCAGACGATGCCGGTCATCAATGACCACCGGCACCGTCGGCAGGACGGCGCGAGCCGAGCCAGCGTCGGCCGCTGGAGCGGCAGTCTCCGCCACTGGACCGACCGAGCCTGCCGCAGCGGCCGTGCCGGCCTCAGTCCCGGCCGGGACAGCCGCCGGCGGTGACGATTCGCCCCCCTCGGCCGCAATCAGCACATGCAGTCCGAGCGCCAGTCCCAGAACGATACCACCCACCTTTTTCATCAGAGTCCTCATTAAAATGTGTAGGTCCCGGTCAGGACAAGGCGATTCTGAGTGTAGCTGCGACGGAACACGTTGGAATCCCGCACGATATGACTGTACCCCAGGCTCGCCCCCAGGTTCGGTCCCAGCCGTTTCCCGATCGCCAGCCCCACCGAGTAGCGGTCGTAAACCTCCGGATCGGAAAACCACGAACCACCCTCCTCCTGGGTGCGTTCGTAGCTGGCACTGGTGGCCAGCGAATAACCCCGCAAAATGTTCCAGCTCACCGTCAGGTTCCCGTACCATGACCGCAGTGCCTCGGCGTACCAGCCCGACTGCATCCGGTGCCCGGCCGACAGGACGTAGCGGATGTGCCGCGTGATCTGGTGCTGGACCGACACGTCCGCGTACACGGCGTCCACCGGATCGCCGCCCCGGCCGCCGGGCATCACGTCCGTCGTCGGATCATACACCACATAGCCCGCGCCTGCACGCAACCGGATGAACCGGCCGGCCGGCATCTCGTAAAACAGGCCGACGCTGTAATGCAGCATGTCATTCAACCGGATGACCAATCCCGGGTCTTCGTTGTTGAAGTCCGTCAGACCCACCCCGGCTTCCAGGCCCACCGGCGTCAGGGGCGTGACCAACCAGCCGAGCCGGAACCCGAACAACTCGGCGGTGCGGTCGGTGAAACGGTAGCGCTCGTCGGTTGCCTGGTAGATCTGGTGATCGTAATTGAAGGCGAGCACCAGCTTGTTCATGTCCCAGACCGCCAGCACACCCAACTGGTTGTCCAACCGGCCGTAGTTGAAACTGCCCCGGATGTCCGGCTGGTCCGCCACCTCCTGGGTGTAATGGAACCGGTTGTGAAAGTTCAGCAGCAGGTTGCCCACAAAAACATCGAACGAGAGGTTCGAATCCGGCGAGACGTGGAAGTAGTTCAGGTCCGAATGGGTCAAAAACGCGTTGTAGGTGACGCCGCTGTTGAGCGTCAGCACGTTCTTGTCCGTCACCGGGTAGAGGGCGCGGATGCTGAACCCGGGCCGGATCACGAAATCCGACCGGGGATCCACCTCCTCGTAGCGCACGTTGTCATTGACCTCGAGGGCCAGCGAAGCGTTGAGGTCAAACCGCCAGGCCCCCAACCGCACGTCCCCCCAACCGGCCGCGATCTGGCGGCGCTTGGCCTCCAGGGCCATCTGCCCCGTCAGGGACGAACGCAAGGCCTCCTGCCCGGATGCAGTCACAGCACCGGCCGCCACTGCCAGAACCGTCCAGCAGCAACCACGGGCCACTCCACCCATCGGAAGCCCTTCGCACCCCCGGCGGCGTCGGTCCCGACCTACCTTGGCCCCCTTCTTCATCGTTGCGGGTCTCTGATGCGCAAATTCAGAGCCCGCAAACTACCCTCGCACCCCGGTCCGTCAAGCCTCATCGCCTCGGCGTGCAGAACATGGATCTCGTGGCCGGCGCGCACAGCGCCGCGGCCGGCCCCGAACCGTTCCCGCCATGGCCCCGAGGCCCATGCTCCGGCCAGGTTCGACTCCGCCAAGACGGCGTTCCATGCTGGTCAAGGGTGTGCCCCTGGCCCACGATGGTACCGTGATGCAAACCCAATCCGCACCGGTCTGGCAGAATGGGCCAGGCTCTCGCAGATTCTTCGCGTTGGGTTGTCTGGTCGAGGCTGGCTTGGGCCTGTTGGGCTTGCTGGGAATGGCCAGCCAACCGGGGCCGCTCACCGCGGCCCTTCGCCTCGAACCCGGCCTTGTGTGGCTTGCGCTGGCTGCCACCGTTCCTCCTCTCGGGCTGTTCCTGGTGCTCCTCAGGGTTCGGTCCGGGTTCTGCCGACCCGTGCGGGATTTCCTCGAACAGACCGCCCGGCCGCTGTTCGCCCGCTGGAGCGTGCTTCATGTGGCCATCATCTCCCTCCTGGCCGGCTTGGGCGAGGAGCTTCTCTTCCGTGGGGCGCTCCAAGGATGGATCCGGCTGCTGTGGCATCCGGCAGGGGCATGCGCGATCGCAGCCATCCTGTTCGGCCTGGCGCACTGCGTGAACGCACCATACGCCTTGCTGGCCCTGCTGCTCGGGCTCTACTTGGGCGCGCTTTGGGAAATCACCGGCTCACTCGCAGTGCCCATCCTCGTCCATGCCCTCTACGATTTCCTGGCCCTGGCGTACCTGGTCCGGATCCACCGAACCTTATGAACCAATGCCAACCACCCGAGTAAAACAATCGGAAAGCCTGTACCAGCTGCGCACCCGTGACCTTCTCCGCGCCCTTCCAGACGGTCCCGACTGACATTGCAGAACCGGGGCACTGGAGCACCCGTGACCCGGGCCCCGACCGGCCTCCCCATGGACCTCGCGGCCCGGCCGCCCGACCTCCTTGAAGTCGAGCCGGCGGCAAGATCCGGCTTCAAAATGGGAAGCCGGTCCCGCCATGACGGCCTGCCTTGCCGCACCCGGAAACCTTGGTCCCGAGTTCTGCAACCCAAGCGCCAAGGCACTGCAACCGGCACGGTCACGAAGGAAAGCCGGGATAACCACTGCCGATGCGCCGCCTCCCACAAGCAATTGGATGCGGCCGGCACGGGCAGTTGGCCCGCCCCTGGGCACACCGCCCACGCGCAACCTGAGGCGTTGCTGCCCCACGACGGACCCGCCGGACTGGAAGAGCGGTTGCTTCGCCACCGTGTTCGCGCCATACACGTGCCACATGACCCCAAAGGTGGTGAGGTCGAAGATGGAGCTGATCGGCCCGAGCGGTCAGCACGGCCGAAATCACCCGCCCGCGCAGATCGTCCGCTGATACCACCCGCGCGTGGCGTTGCAGGCCTTGCAAACCGAGAGCATGACCGGCACTTCCACCAACACGCCCACTACGCAGGCCAGGGCCGCCGGCGAGTCCGGGCCGAACAGCGTGATGGCCACGGCCACCGCCAGCTCGAAGAAGTTGCTCGCGCCAATCAGCGCCCCCGGTGAAGCCACATTGTGCGGGACCTTGAACAGCCACATCAGCCCGTAGGCCAGGCTCGAATTGAAATACACCTGCACCAGAATCGGCACCGCCAGCAGCAGCACCGCAAACCACTGGCTGGTCAAATTCTCGGCCTGGAAAGCGAAGATCAACACCAGAGTGGCCAGCAGGGCCGCCACGGTGACGGGGTGAAACATCGGCAGGAACTTCTGCTCGAACCATGCCGGCCCGTGTGATTTCAGCAACAGGGTCCGGGTCAGCCAACCGGCCGCCAGCGGGATGACGATGAACACCACGACGGAAGTGATGAGCACTTTGCTCGGCACCACCACGTTGGCCACCCCGCACAGGAACATCACGATGGGCGCAAACGCCACGAGCATGATCAGGTCGTTGAGCGCCACCTGCACCAGCGTGTAGGCCGGGTCGCCGTCGGTCAGATAGCTCCACACGAACACCATCGCCGTGCAGGGTGCGGCGGCGAGGATGATCAGACCCGCCGTGTAACTGCGCGCCGCTTCGGGATCGATCCACGGGGAGAACACATGTTGGAGGAACACCCAGGCAAAGAACGCCATGCTGAAAGGTTTGACCAGCCAGTTGACAAACAGCGTCACCAACAGGCCTTTCGGGCGCCGGGCAATCCCACCGATGGCTCCGAAGTCCACCTTCAGCATCATCGGATAGATCATCAGCCAGATGAGCACGGCGATGGGCACGTTCACCTGCGACCCATCCACGAACTCCCATCCCTGCAACGTGCGCACACCCTCCGGCCACATCTTCCCCAGCCAGACGCCCGCCGCCATGCACAACAGCACCCACAACGACAGGTAACGCTCGAACGCATTCAGTCGCTTTTTGTTCATCACTCCGGCTTCCATAAAACCTCCTCGCGGGCGGACCGGCGGTCATGCAGCGGACCCACCCGGTGAAACGGGCAATCCGGGGCGGCCCTTCCAAGCTTGTCATGTCCGAACCCGTTCCGGGCACGGTTTCACCCGACCTGAACGCCTCAGCGCGGCGATCGTCCGGCGATCCGCGCGGATCTGTGGATCCGACGCCACTGCTTTCAATACCCAGTTCAATCCCTCCCGAACCACCGGCGGCACGGGCTCCCGGGCCAACTGGTAGTACACCCAGCGGCCCTGCCGGCGCGATTGCACCAGGCCGGCCTGCTGCAGGAGGGCCAGGTGCCGCGAGACGGTCGAGACCGCCAATCCCAGCAGCTCCATCAACTCGCAGACACACAACTCTCCGTGCTGCAAGGCTGCCAACGCCCGGAGGCGCTGCGGATCCGACAGCGCCCTCGCCACGGCCAGGCATTCGGGCAACGTTTTCATGTTTCGCCAACTATCGAAACTTCGACCGCAAGGTCAATCCCCTTTTCCCCAACCGGCTGCCCGGCCGCCTCCACAAACATGCCGAACCTCCCCGGCGAGGCCCACTCCGGCTGTGGACGGTCGGATCGGTTCCCAGAGGGCTTGCCCCCGACCCGCTCAGCCCGCATGTTGAAACAGGAAACCAAGCGTTCGCGCGCAATGGACGAGGTCGCAACCGTGAGATCCGCCCCCCGAACACCGTGGCTGCTGGTCGGGCTGTTGAGCCTGGGGCTGGCCGCCCTGGCCGCCGTGGCCTGGCAACAGCACCGCGAGGCACGCGACCTCCGAAGCCGTTTGCAAACAATGAACGAACTCCGCCTGGAGCTGGAAACGCTCAGGCTCGAAAACGAACAATTGCGCGCCTCCAACCGGGAGCTGGCCTCGGCCGGGCTTTCCTCTGAAGGCACGCGGGAGCTGCTGCGCCTCCGCAACGAGGTCACGCAGCTCCGCAAACAATTGGAGGAACTCGAGACGCTGAAGGAAGCCAACGCGCGCCTGCTCCAGGCGCTGCAGAACACCCCGGGACTTTCCCCCACCCAGATGGCGCAGGTCACCGCAGCGCGGCGACAGGGCGCCATCCTAGGAGTCTACATCCGGCCGGCCCCACCCGGACAAACCGGTGTCTTGGTGGCGGGCATCGACCCCCGCGCGCCTGCCGCCCGCTCCGGTCTCCGGCCGGGTGATCTCATTTACGCACTGGACGGCAAGCCGGTGCCGGACGCCGGCACCCTCCAAGCCGAAATGCTCACGCGCCGGCCCGGCGAAACCGTTCTCGTGGACGTGCTTCGCAGCAACACACCCATGCGGTTCCAAGTGGTGACCCGCGATTGGCCAGGGGCCAGATGATCACCGCGCGGGTCTGCCACCCGCCACAGCCGGCCCCACCCTCACCGGCCCTCGTCCGACCCGGGCGGGTCTCAATCCGTCACTGGAATCCGGCGTGGCTGCAGCTCCTGCGCCTTCGGGAGCACCAACGTCAACAGGCCCTGCTCCAGACGGGCCGTGACCCGGTTGGTGTCCAAGGCCGGATCCAGCTCGAACACCCGCCGGTACTCCATGCCCGAGCCGCGTTCGCGCAACAGGAACCGGCCCTCGGCGGTTTCCGCCGTCCGCCGCCCCACAATCGTCAGTTGGTTGCCTTCCAGCGTGACCTCCAGCCCGTCACGGGTCACGCCGGGCATCTCCGCCTCAATCACGAACTCCTGCGGCGTTTCGTAAATGTTCACCGCCGGCACCAGCCAGCGACGCCGCGAAGGCATGCGGGTGACCCGACCTTCGGCAGGGGTCGCGGTCTTCACCTCCTGATTCTGTTGGACAACCGGATCCTTTTGCATGTTCCACCTCCTTTCAGTCGGCCTGCACCTGGATCTGTTTGGGCCGGGCCTCTTCGGCCTTCGGCAGCACCACTTCCAACACCCCGTCCCGATAGCGCGCGGTGATCTGGTCGACCGCCACCGCCACCGGCAGGGAAATCGTGCGTTGGAACCGACCCGTCACCCGTTCCGCCCGGTGGACCTGCGCCTGGGCATACCGGTCGTCCGGCCGCATCTCCCCCGCCACGGTCAAGCAGCCATCGTGCAGGGTCACTTGGATGTCCTCCCGGCGCATGCCGGGCAGGTCCACCCTCAACACCAGTCGGTCCGGCTCCTCCACCAAGTCCACCGCCGGGGCATGTTCGCCCCAAAGAGTGGACGCGCTACCCGCAGCGGCAAAGGCCGTGTCCAGCAACCGATCCACCTCCTCCTGCAAGCTTTCCAACTGATCCCACAAGGAGGCGTTCCGCCGTTCGTACCTTCGAACCTGCGTGCTCATAAGCCACCTCACCTCTGCTGAGTTCCACCAGCCCGGTAGCCAAAACTGTGCCAACCACCCATGTCGGACACAACATATTAAATCACAACAACATGCAATTCTCCAACCGGCCTTCGCTCGTACACTTCATATGAGTCAGTATGGCACTTGGAAATGGGGGCATCGGCTGGTTATGTGTCATGTCGTTACACCATGACACGACGGGTGCTTGGGTGAGCGAGAACCGGTCGAAGGAGGTGTGGCCGTTTGGCTTGCCGGTTGGAGTGAGGTCGGCATGCGTGTTCTCCTTCGTGCTTCCCACGTTTGAACGTGAGTGCTACGGTGGCGGCATGGCGCGGAGGATGGCGCAGCCCAATCACAGCCGCGTGCCCCGGGAATTGGTGGGAATCGGTTTGGCGGCCTTGGGACTGTTTCTGCTGGTGGCCCAGTGGTCGTTTGATCGGTACGACCTTCCGTTGCATCGGAACCCTCCCAATCAACCGGTGCACAACCTGGCGGGCCCGGTGGGAGCTCACCTGGCCAACGCCACGTTTTTTCTATTCGGTTTGATGGCCTTTTTTCTGCCGCCGGCACTTTTTCTCATGGCCGCCTCGTGCTGGTGGAGCGTGCTGGAACATTTGCGCCGGCGCTGGCCATGGTTGATGGTCTGGTTCTTGTCCGGATCCGGCCTGTTGCACATGGCCAACGAGTGGCCGGTGCTCCGCAACTGGGGCCGGTTGCTGGGCGCGCCCAGCGTGGGCGGTTTTCTGGGTGCCTTCAGCTACGATTGGTTCTTTTGGATGCTCGGCACCGTGGGGGCGGTTATCCTGTACGGGGCGCTTTACCTCACGAGCTTGAGTTACCTGTCCAATTTCCAGCTCCTGGCATGGCTGCGCGGTCTGCCGGAACGGATCCGGGAGTGGAGAGAGGCCCGCCGGACGGGCTTGGAGGTTTTGGAGGAGAAGGTCCGGGAGCTGGAGGCCCGCAAAAAGGCCCTCAAGCAGCAGCCTCTCGGCTCGCTTGCCGAGGAGGCCGGGACGAGGCCGGTGTCCGAACCGCGGATTCGGGACCTCAGCCTCCTGCGCAACCGCACGCCTGAAGGGGCTGCTTCCCCGCCCGACATGGGGGGGGCCAATTTGGTTGGGGAGCCGGCCGAAAGCGGAGCGGCGCCGGAGGCCGCCCGCTCCGGCGCGCCGACCGTCGCCCGGTCCTCACCTGTGGCGCCGGACGAGGAAGGTGCCGGGGACAAGCCGGCAGTGCCGCCGGCCGAGGCCGAGCCGGTCGCTCCCGCAGCCACGGAGTCGGAAAGTTCGAACACCCCAGCTGCGGTGGCGCGGCCCTCACCTGTCTCCGGCGGCACCCCGGCTGCCAAATCGCGGAAATCCAAACCCATCGCCGTGGCGGTGCCTCCGGTGATCGGCAACTATCAGTTGCCGGGCGTGGAACTCTTGAACCCGCCGGAGGTGCCGTCGCGACCGAGCGAGTCCAAGGAGGAATTGCTGGCCAATGCCCGGCTCATTCAACAGACGCTTGCCCAGTTCGGCATCGAAGTCGAGCTGGGCGACATCACCAAGGGCCCCACGATCACGCGGTACGAACTGCATCCGGCGCCGGGGGTCAAACTCGAACGGATCACCGCGTTGACCAACAACCTCACCGCCGCTCTGAAGGCCGAGCGGATCCACGTCCTGGCGCCCGTCCCGGGCAAAAGTTCCGTGGGCATCGAGGTTCCCAACCGGGTCAAGACCAAGGTGGTCATCCGAGATCTTCTGGAGTCGGAGGAGTGGCGCCACACGCGGGCGCGGATCCCCCTGGCTCTGGGCAAGGACGTGTACGGACATCCCATCATCGCCGACCTGGCCGAAATGCCCCATCTGTTGATCGCCGGCAGCACGGGCTCGGGCAAGTCGGTCTGCATCAACGCGATCATCGCTTCGTTGCTCTACCGGTTCACGCCGGATCAACTGCGCTTCGTGATGATTGACCCCAAGGTGGTGGAACTCCAGCAGTACAACAGCCTGCCTCATCTGGTGGTCCCGGTGGTCACCGATCCCAAAAAGGTCATCCTGGCCCTGCGCTGGGTGGTCAACGAGATGGAAAAGCGCTACCAGATCTTCGCCCGCGTGGGAGTCCGCAACATCACTTCCTTCAACAGCCGGCCGCGGAACAAGCCCCTGCCCGAACGCGAACCGGAGCTGCCCCTGAAGGCGCGCAAGGAAAGGATCGAACCGGCCGCAGACGGCTTCGCCGTGGAGGTGGACGAGGAGATCGTGGTGCCGCGCGAGGAGGACATCGTCATTCCGGACAAGCTCAGCTACATCGTGGTCATCATTGACGAGCTGGCCGATCTCATGTTGGTGGCGCCGGCCGACGTGGAGATGGCCATCGCCCGCATCACCCAGATGGCCCGTGCGGCCGGCATTCACGTCATTGTGGCCACGCAACGGCCCAGCGTGGACGTCATCACCGGGGTCATCAAGGCCAACATCGCCGCCCGCATCGCCTTCCAGTGCGCCTCCCGCGTGGATTCGCGCACCATACTGGACGCAATGGGCGCGGAAAAACTCCTGGGCAAGGGTGACATGCTCTATCTGCCGCCCGGATCGGCCAAGCTCATCCGCGCCCAGGGCGCGCTCATCACCGACGACGAAATCCAGCGGCTGGTCGAGTTCATCGCCAAACAGGGCAAACCCAACTACGACCTCGAGATCCACGAGCAACTCTCCCGGCCCTGCTCCGCCCTGGAGGAAAACAACGGGATCAACGAGGACGAGGAACTCATCCAGCAGTGCATCGAGGTGATCCGAAGCGAACAAAAGGCCAGTGTCTCCCTGTTGCAGCGGCGGCTGCGGCTCGGGTACACCCGCGCCGCCCGGATCATGGACGAACTGGAACGTCGCGGCATCGTGGGTCCCAGCAAGGGGGCCGAGCCCCGCGACATCCTGATTGACTTGGACGCACCCGGCGCGGGCAGTGCCACGGGAGGCTCCCCGGCCCAGCCGGGCGGTTGACCCTCCCGGCCGCCCCCCGCCCCCGGGCGTTGCCGGATCTGCTTGCCCTTGGAACGGCCGCCCCCCTACATCAGGATCGCATGAACCTGCCACTTGCGTTTGCCCGGTCCGCAGACACCTGGCCCGAGAAGACAGCGATTTTCTGGGGCTTGGAGGAGATTCCCTACCAGGCCCTGCTCCGGCAAAGCCAGGTGGTGGCCCGGCACCTGGTCCAGCAGATGGGCGTTCAACCCGGGGATCGTGTGGGGCTCTGGCTCCGGAATCGTCCCGAATTCATCCCCGCCTTCTTCGGCACCCTGATGAGCGGCTCCGTCGTGGTGCCGATCAACAACTTCCTGAAACCGGACGAGGTGAACTACATAGTGGGCGACGCCGGCATCCGGGTACTGATCACCGATGAGGAGCTGGCCCAACAGGCTCCCGCGTTGCAGGCCGCGCATCCGCAACTACGCTTGTTGCCGGTCGAATCATTCACCTGGCTGGCCCCTGCCCCGCCGGGCTGGGAGCCCCCGGGCTTCGACCGGGCCACCAACGATCTGGCTGTGCTGATCTACACCTCGGGAACGACCGGGCGACCCAAGGGAGCCATGCTCTCGCACGGGAACCTGCTGCACAACGTGGAGAGCTGCCGCCAAGTGCTGCAAACCGTGCAGGCCGACCGGTTCGCCGTGCTCCTGCCCCTCTTTCACAGCTACATGATCACGGTGGGGATGTTGCTGCCGTTGTTGGTGGGGGGCAGCATGGTCCTGGTCCGGTCGCTTCACCCGCCACGGAGCGCACTGGCCGAGATCCTCCAGCGCCAGGCCACCGTGTTACCGGCCATCCCGCCGTTCTACCGGGCCATGGTCGGGGCACCCTTGAAGCCACCGCTGCCGCTCAGGCTCTGCATCAGCGGGGCGGCGCCGTTGCCGGTGCAGGTGCTGAAGGATTTCGAGGCCAAGTTCGGCATCCCGCTCCTGGAAGGGTACGGCCTGAGCGAAGCCAGCCCGGTGGTCACCAAAAACCCGATTCATCGCCGCAAACCGGGCTCGATCGGACTCCCGATTCCGAACGTGGAGGTCTCGGTGCAGGATGACCAGGGCAACATGCTGCCCCACCATACGGTGGGCGAGATCTGCGTCCGCGGAGGCAACGTCATGCTCGGTTACTGGAACCGGCCGGAAGAGACCGCCCAGGCCATCCGCAACGGATGGCTGCTCACCGGCGACATCGGTTATCAGGACGCCGAGGGCTACTTTTACATCACCGACCGCAAAAAGGACATGATCCTCGTCAACGGCATCAATGTCTATCCCCGCGAAATCGAGGAGGTGCTGTACCAGTATCCCGGTGTGAAAGAAGCGGCGGTCATTGGCGTGCCGGATGCGCGGCGGGGGGAACAACCGTTGGCCTTTGTCGCCCCGGCCGAGGGCGCGCACCTGGAGGAACGGCCGATGCTCCAGTTCCTGCGCCAGCGGCTGGCGGATTACAAGCTGCCCCGGCGCATCGTCTTCATGGAAACCCTGCCCCGCAACGCCACCGGCAAAATCCTCAAAACCACCCTGCGCCAGATGGCCGGCACAGTGGGCCCGGTGGAGGAGCTGGGTTGAAGGACGGTGGGGCGGCCGACGCAATCCGGCCTGCGCATCCAGGGCAGACCGCTCCGCCCCCTGCCCTTCACCGGCGCACCGGCAGGTGGGGCGGTGTGTGGAATTCATACCGGGCGGGACCCGCTTCCGTTTCCAAAAGCAGCGTGTAGTCGGTGTCGGGTTCCAGCGGGTCCGCCCAAGCCCCACGGACCTTGGGTCGCATGCCGCGGATGGGCTGGCCGTACACGATGGCGCGAACCGGCACCGAATTGGAGTCGGACACCAGGTGCCACACGCCGGAGGCGTATTTGTTGGTGGCGAGCCACGTCGAAGGCACGACCCGCAGCTCCGTCAGTCGGACGCTCCGATCGAGCGAAAAGGTCAGCAGGTAGGGAAGGCGCGCAAGCCCCCGGCGCGCCGGCCGCGCCGGGTCATACCTCGGGTTGGGCCGGATGGTGTGGACCATTTGAATATCGGCGGGCCGGAACCAGTCCATGATCCGGTAGAGACTGAAACCCAGCAACCCCACCGCCACGACGAGGAGAACGATGTTCCTGGTTGACATGACCCAAACGAATGGACGTCGGTCGGCGCGAACTATTCAGCCCGCCTCCCCGACCAGGAAGGTCCGTACCGGCTTCACTCTCATCGAGCTGCTGGTGGTCATCGCGATCATCGCCATTTTGGCAAGCATGTTGTTGCCTGCCCTCGGCCGGGCCAAGGAGACCACCCGGCGCATCTCCTGCAACAACAACCTGCGCCAGTTGGCACTGGCGGCCCGACTGTACGTGGACGATTCCGAGGGGTTCTTCCCGCCGCGGCTGGTCAACGGGCGATGGCCGCATCGTCTCCACGCCTACTACCGCGAACTGCGCCTGCTGGTCTGCCCCAGCGACGGCCCCAATCCGGCCACCCAACCGGCCAACACCAACCTGTACCCCGCGGATGGCGCCCCCCGCAGCTACCTCATCAACGCCTTCAACGACTACTTCCAGACCGCCCTTTCGGCCGATGATTGGCAGGCTTATGTGCAGGGCCGGTACCCCCAGGGGATGAAAGAGATCATGGTCCGACACCCCTCCGACACCATCCTCTTCGGCGAAAAGGAAACCCGTTCGCCCCACTACTACATGGACTTCTACGAGGGCAACGGCAATGACGTGGACGAGGTGGAGCAGAGCCGGCATTCCGGCGCGGGTGCCGGGACGCGCTCCGGCGGTTCGAACTTCGCCTTCATGGACGGGAGCGTCCGGTTCCTGCGATTCGGCCGGAGCCTGACACCAGTCAACCTCTGGGCGGTCACCGAGGCCGCGCGCACCAACCTGGCCGGGTTCTAGGACAGCACGTATCCCCTCTGGCGCGAACCCGGCGCCTCACGCCGGGAAACCAGGACAAAAAAATTGGAGCGGGTGAAGGGAATCGAACCCTCGTCTCAGGCTTGGGAAGCCCGCGTTCTACCATTGAACCACACCCGCAATCCGCTTCTTGTCTAGCACAGACGGCCGGGCTTGACAAGACCCCGACTGCAACCTGGCCGGAATCCCGCAGCGCCCCCAAACGGGGCAGCGCCGGCCATCGGGTCCCCCCGGCACCCACCCTCCCGCACGGCCTCCAAAACCCTCCGGAGGACCGGCCCCGCCTCCAAAGCGGCAAAGTCCTGCACGAATGCACTTCATGCGGACCCGATTTGACCGAAGAGGATGTTGTGGCAGTTTGCTGCAGCAACGAACGCCCTTCGCAAACGCGAAATCCCATGCGCCAGACGGCCGCCAGAGTCCTGGCAGAGCCCCCTCTGCGGAAAGGGAGTCAGTTGCTGGGGCGTGCATGTCGAAGAGGTCCGTCCCGCGGTTGCAACCGCGGTAGCCGGAGCTGTCCATGCCGGACACCGGCACGGCCTCTCGGATCCATCCATCCTCAACCTCCGTCCAGACCATGAGCCAGGCGCCACACACCCCACCAGGCCGGCTCTCCAACGGGCCGGCTTGCGATCAGACGGACGAGATCCTCGTCCATCTCGATGCCCAAGGCCGGATCGTCCGGGTGAATGCCACCTTCTGCCGCGTGACCGGTTGGCAACCTGAAGAGGTCGCCGGGCGCATATTGACCGAGGTTTTTCAAGCGGATTCGGCGTTTCAGCCGCCTGCGCCGGTCTCGGGAACCTTGTTGAATCGGGACGGGACCGCCCGCCGTGCGCACGGGGACTCCATGCCGGCGTCTGACGGATCGGCCCTGTTGCGACTCTCAGCGGTGGGCGAGATCCCGCTCGGATCAGACAAGGAGGCGCCGGGGCTCGATCGTGCCCGCGTCATTCTCCAGAGCATCGGCGACGCCGTGCTGACCACCGACGCGCAGGGCCGGGTGGAGTACCTGAATCCGGTGGCCGAACGCCTGACCGGCTGGCCCCTGGCCGAGGCGCGCGGCAGACCGATCGAGGAGGTGTTCGAGATCTTCAACGAAGACACCGGCCAGCCGGCCGAGTCGCCTGTGACCCGGGTCCTGAGGGAAGGCGTGGTGGTGGGGCTGGCCAACCATACCGTGCTGCGGAGCCGAGACGGGCGGCACATCCCCATCAGTGACGCCGGTGCGCCCATCCATGACGACCAAGGTCGGCTCACCGGCGTGGTGCTGGTGTTCCGCGACCAGACCGAAGAGCGTAACTGGGAACGTCATCGGGAAGCCGAACGGGACCTGCTGGAGTGGCACGCCTCGGGCGAGCCGTTGCAAGCCTGGCTGGAACGGCTGTGCCGCGCGTACGAGGCCCTGCATCCGGGGGCGCTGTGCTCGGTTCTGCTTCTGGAGGGCGACCAGTTGCGAGCGGCCGCAGGGCCGTCGCTGCCCGAGGACTACAACCGGGCCATTGACGGCGTCCGAATCGGCCCGAACGTGGGCTCCTGCGGCACCGCTGCCTGGCGCAAGGAACGGATCATCGTGACAGACATCGCCACCAGCCCGCTCTGGCGGGGTTGGGAAGGTCTGGCGGCCCGACACAACCTGGCGGCCTGCTGGTCGTTTCCCATTCTGAATGCGAAGAAGTGCGTGCTGGGGACGTTCGCCGTTTATTACCGCAGACCGCGCGGCCCCGAGCCTGATGAAGTGAAAACGCTCGAGCGATGGGCGCACCTGGCCGGCTTGGCCATCGAACATCAACGGGTCCTGGAGGAGCTTCGGGAGAGTGAGAACCGGTTGGCCGAGGCCCAGCGGCGCGCGCATCTCGGTAATTGGGAACTGGACCTGGCAACGGGTCAGGGCCGGTGGTCGGCCGAGATGGCCCGGCTGCATGGCTGGCCGGAGGATCGGCCCGCACCGTCTTTCGAGGAATTCCTCGGACTGCTCCATCCCCGGGATCGTTCGAGACTCCGTGCCATCCACGAACGTCTGAGCCAAGCGCGGGCACCGTTCATGGTGGAATATCGGACGGACCCGGAGCGCGGGCCGGTCCGGCACATCCAGGCCAGGATCGAGGTCATCCGGGATGCCGAAGGCCGGCCCGTTCGGATCGAGGGGACCTCGCTGGACATCACGGAGCGTGTTCGACTCGAAGAGCAGGCCCGGCGCAGCGAGGAACAGTTCCGACGGCTGATCGAATTTGCCCCGGAGGCGGTCGTGTTGTTGGACGTGGCCACTGGCCGGTTCGTCCTCGCCAATGCCGCGGCAGAACGACTCTTCAAACTGCCGGCCCGCGAATTGTTGCGCCACGGACCCGTGGACCTCAGCCCCGAGTTCCAGCCCGACGGGGAGCGCTCGGATCGCAAGGCGCACGATTACATCGCCGCTGCCCTGGCCGGTGAAACGCCGGTCTTCGAATGGACCCACCGGGATGCGCAGGGCCGCGACATTCCCTGCGAGGTCCGCCTGCTGCGCATGGAATTCGACGGCCGGATCGTGGTTCGGGGGAGCATCACGGACATCTCCGCGCGCAAGGAGGCGGAGGAACGGATCCGGAGACTGACCCGGGCCCATGCCCTGCGCAGCGCGGCAAGCGAACTAATCGTGCGCGAACAGGATGACAAAGCCCTTCTCTCGGGGGTGTGCCGGATTGTCGTGGAAACCGGCGGCCTGCTCGGAGTCTGCGTCATCCGCAGCGATCCGGAAACACAGGCGTGCACCGTGGTCGCTTCCGCGCCGGCACGCGCCCCTGCTTCCGATCCCATCGGATCGGCGTGTTGTGAGGTCGGTACTTCACCCGAGTTCCGGCGCGCGTGCGCCGAGGGCCGGGTCTGGACGTGGAAACAGCCCGCCGACCCCGGGACCAAACCTCCGCTGCCGAAGAGCGTCCGATCCATCGGTTGTTTCCCGATCCGCGGAAATGAACGGTCCCGGCTTGCCCTGGTGGTGTTCACGGACACCGCAGACTACTTTGATGCTGAAACCGTCCGGTTGTTCAGCAATCTGGCGGCCGACATGGGGCTGGCGCTGCAGATCCATGAAACGGAGCGCCAGCGCCGGGCGGCCGAGGAACAGTTGCGCCGCAGCGAGGAGCGGTTCCGCCTGCTCATCGAAAACGCGACCGACCTGATCACAGTGGTCGATCGCCACGGGGTGATCCACTACCAGAGCCCGGCCTCCATGCGCCTGCTGGGGTACGATCCCGACTGGTTGCAGGGACGATCGGCCCTCGAACTGGTGCATCCCGATGATCTGCCCGTGGTGTCGGCCGGTCTCGAACGGGCCGTCAACGAGCCCGACGCACCGCCCATCACCGTCAGTTTCCGGATCCGTGACGCGCATGGCGGGTGGCATCAACTCGATGCCATGGGACGGTTCGTGCCGGACCTCCTGCCGGAAGGGGCCGTGGTGGTCAATTCCCGCGATGTGACGGAGGTCCGCCAGTTGGAGGAACAACTGCGACAGGCGCAAAAAATGGAAGCCATCGGCCGCCTGGCTGGCGGCGTGGCACACGATTTCAACAACATCCTTTCCGTCCTGATGATGCAGACGGAGCTGATCCGCATGGCCGTACCGGAAAACACGCTCCCGGCCGAGGTGACGGAGGGACTCGACCAGATCCGGGCTGCGGCGGAACGTGCCGCGGCGCTGACGCGGCAGTTGCTGTTGTTCAGCCGCAAACAGGTCATGCAACCGCGCGAGCTGGACCTCAACGACGTGGTCGGACCCCTGATCAAAATGATTCAACGCATCATCGGGGAGGACATCGAACTTCAACTGCGCCTGCACCCCGAGCCCCTGCCGCTTCGGGCCGATCCGGGCATGCTGGATCAGGTGATCATGAACCTGGTGGTCAACGCCCGCGATGCCATGCCCCGCGGGGGGAAACTCACCCTCGCAACCGATCGGGTGCGGCTCGAACCGGGCGCCCTCAAACCTCCGGCGGATCTGGCACCGGGCGCCTACGCCGTCCTGCGCGTCAGCGACACCGGCGTGGGCATCCCCAAGGCGCACATGGACCGGATCTTCGAACCGTTTTTCACGACCAAGGAGCCCGGCAAGGGCACCGGCCTCGGCCTGGCCACCGTGTTCGGTGTAGCCAAGCAGCACGGCGGCACCGTCACGGTCACCAGCGAAGTGGGCCTGGGGACCACCTTCGAGGTTTGGCTCCCCCTGCTCGAACGCGGCACGGGGGTGGAAACCGCCTCGGCCCCCGTCACACCGCCCGGAGGCACGGAAAGCATCCTGTTGGTGGAAGACGACGAGGGCGTGCGCTCGCTGACCCGTGCGGTGCTCGAATCGGCCGGCTACCGCGTCTGGGCCGCCTGCAACGGATCGGAGGCACTGGCCCTGTGGCGCGATGTGGGGGCCTGCGTGGACCTGTTGTTCACGGACATCGTGATGCCCGGCGGCATGAGCGGCCGTGAACTGGCGCAGCAACTCCGAAAGGAAAAGCCCGGGCTACGGGTGGTGTTCAGCACCGGCTACAGCGCCGAAATCGCGGGGCGCGAGCTGAATCTGGCGCCCGGCCAGGCTTTCCTGCAGAAGCCGGCCAACCCTCTGGAAATCCTGCAGACCGTGCGCCGTTGTCTGGACGTAAGCTGAGGAGTCCTGTCCACCGGGCCGGCGTTCAAAGCGCCTTCAGCGCATCGTCCATGGCCGCCAGCAGCTCCGCCATGCTGGCCTCGGTCTCATTGCCCATGTTCGACACGCGGAAGGTCTTGCCCTTGATCTTGCCGTAGCCTCCGTCGATCAGGAAACCGCGTTCCTTTACCAGTTGTTGGAACCGCGGAACGTCAATAACCCGCCCGCCGGGTTTGGCCCCGTTGTTGATGCACGTGAGCGTGCGCGATTCGTAGCCGGGTTCCGGGAAAAGGGTGAACCCGTTGCGCGCGGCCCAGTCACGCACCATCTGGTTGGTGCGCCGATGGCGTTCGAACCGCGTCTCCAAGCCCTCGGCCAGGATTTCGTCCAGCTTATCATCCAAGGCGTAGACGTGCGGGATGCTCGGTGTGCTGGGCGTCATGTTTTGCTCGGCGTTCTTCTGGAACTCGAGGAAGTCGAAGTAGTATCCACGGTCCGGCACGCTGGCCGCCCGCTGCATCGCGGCCTCCGAACAGACGAACACGGCCATGCCCGGCGGCAGGGCCAGGGCCTTCTGAGTCCCCGCCAGCATCACGTCAATGCCCAGTTCATCGAAAGGCAGCTTCACGGCCGACATCGAGCTGACCGTGTCCACGATGAACATCACGTCCGGGTACTTGCGCTTCAGTGCCGCAATTTCCTCCAGCGGACTCATGACGCCCGTGCTGGTCTCGTTGTGAACGATGGTCACGGCGTCGAACTGACCGGTCGCCAGCCTGGCGTCCACCGCCTCGGCCCGGATGGGCGATCCCCAGGGCACTTGCAACGCCTCTGCCTCCTTGCCACAGCGCTTGGACACGTCGTGCCACTTGTCCGAGAAGGCACCGCACATGCAGTTGAGCACCTTCCGCCGCACCAGGTTCCGCACCGCCGCCTCCATCACGCCCCAGGCACTGGAGGTGGAGAGAAACACCGGCCGTTTGGTGTACAACAGTTGCTGCAGCTTCGGCTGCAGGCGGGCGTAAAGGTCTTTGAACCCCTGCCCACGATGCCCGATCATCGGCTGGCAAAACGCCCGGAAGGTCCGTTCACTCACCTCCACTGGGCCCGGTATGTGCAGTTTCACGTGTCCCATAGCGATCCCGTGTCTCGCTGCGCCCGCCGGTGTTTTGCGGGCGCGCTTCAAGCGGGTCCCAGACTTCCACAGCCCGGCCCTCTCTGGCAAGCCCTACGCTGGCCCCGCCATCTCACGCGGAATCCCCCGCCCGTGCGACCGGAACTTGACGAGTCGGGGCACCAACGGGTTCCATCAGCTCTCGTGAAGCTCTCGGTCCGCACCGCATATGCCTTGCGCGCCCTGATGACCCTGGCGGAGGCGCCCGACCAGGCCCTGCTCCGCATCCAGGCCATCGCGGAGCGCCAGCGCATTCCCAAAAGGTTTCTGGAGCAGATCTTGAACGAGCTGCGCAGCGCCGGTTTCGTTGTCAGCCGGCGCGGCGTCAGTGGCGGTTACCGCCTGGCCCGCCCCGCCCACGCCATCACCATCCGGGAAATCATCGAACATTTTGAACCGCCCGCGGCCGCGGGGCCGGCTCCGAATCGCTCTTCAACTCCGGCCACCGCCGAGGAGGAAGCGCTGGCCGATCTTTGGCACCGCGCCAGCGCCGCCATGCTGGCCGTGTTCGAAAAGGAAACCCTGGCCAGCCTCTGCGAACGTGCCGCTGAACTTCGACGGCTCCGCGGCGAATTGATGGATTTCGTGATCTGAAGCCGGTGGCGGCCCGCACGTGCGCGGACGCACCCGGCCCCGAGCCCGCCGCACACAGGTCCGGCGCGGCACATACCCGCCGTCAAGGCCCGACTGGACACCGGCCCGGGAACCCGGAAACTGCTGTCCCATGGATCGCACAGCCGGTTTTGCGACCCGCAACTCTGCATCCGCGCCCACCGCCTGGATCACCGGCGCCGGCGGGCTGATCGGCCATGCCCTCCTCACCTGTGCCTCCCAGCGGCGCCTGCCGTGGAACCTGCGACCCCTGACCCGAAAGGAGCTCGACCTGACGGACACCCCGGCACTCCGGCAGCTCCACCGGACCGATCGGCCCGCGTTGATACTGCACTGCGCCGCACTGAGTCGGACTCCCCTCTGCGAAGCCGACCCGGCCGCGGCCCATCGGATCAACGTGGAAGTTACCCGTGAACTCTGCCAACTGGCTGCGGACAGCTATTTCGTCTTTTTCTCCACGGACCTGGTCTTCGACGGCCGCAAGGGGGATTACACGGAGGAAGACCCCGTCCATCCGCTGAGCGTCTACGCCGAGACCAAGGTCGCCGCCGAGGAGATCGTGCAGGCGCACCCGCGCCACCTCATCGTGCGCACCTCGTTGAACCTCGGACGCTCACCTTCCGGCGATCGCGCCTTCAACGAGGAACTGCGCCGGGCCTGGTCATCCGGCCGCGTGACCCGCCTGTTCGTGGACGAGTACCGGAGCCCCATCGCCGCCATCGAAACGGCCCGGCTGGTCTGGGACCTGGTGCAACATCAGGCCACCGGCCTCTACCATGTTGCCGGCCGCGAACGCCTTTCCCGGTGGGAGCTCGGCCGGTTGCTGGCGCGGCATTGGCCCAATCTCACCCCGTTGATGGAACCCGCCTCGCAAAAGGATTTCCCCGGCCCGCCCCGCCCGCCCGACACTTCACTCGACTGCCGCAAGGCCGAAACCCTCCTCGGCCAGGCCATGCCCGCCTTCAGCACCTGGCTGGCCGCCCAGCCTCCGGACACTCTCTAGATTTTACGGAATCATGGACAACCCGGTCCCCAGTCGTGCAACCGTCCCGGGCCCGTCCTACCGCGGCCGCTTGGCACCCTCGCCCACGGGTTATCTGCACCTCGGGCATGCCCGCACCTTCTGGATCGCTCAACAGCAGGCCGAAGCCCGAGGAGGCGTGCTGGTCCTGCGGATCGAAGACCTCGACCCCGGCCGGTGCAAACCGCAGTGGACGGCGGCCATACTGGAGGACCTTCGATGGTTCGGGTTCCGCTGGCAGGAAGGGCCCGACGTGGGCGGGCCGTTCGGGCCCTATCACCAGAGCGGTCGGCGCGCCCTCTACGAAGCGGCGCTGGAACAGCTGAAACGCTCCGGCTGGGTGTACCCGTGTCGTTGTTCCCGGCGCGAGGTGGCGGCCGCCGCGCGCGCCCCGCATGCGGAGGATGAAGACGAACCGATCTACCCCGGCACCTGCCGGCCCGCAGCCGGTGGGGCGGTCCGCCCGTCCGACGGACCCTGCCACTGGCGCTTCCGCGTCCCGGACGGGGAGATCGTGGAATTCCACGACGCTGCCTGCGGGCACCAGCGGTTCGTGGCCGGAAGGGATTTCGGCGATTTCATCGTCTGGCGCAGGGACGACGTGCCCGCTTACCAGCTTGCCTGTGTCGTGGACGACGCGGCCATGAGAATCACCGAGGTCGTCCGGGGGGCGGATCTGCTCAAATCCACCGCGCGTCAGCTCCTGCTCTACCGGGCGCTGGGCCTCCGGCCGCCCGCCTTCCATCACTGCCGCCTCCTCACCGACGCCTCCGGACGTCGCCTGGCCAAGCGACACGACGACCTGAGCCTCCGCACCCTCCGGCTCCGCGGCTGGCAGCCTGATCAGATCCGGGAACGCTGGGACGAACCGGATCTGATCGCCGCCTTTGCCCGCGTCCCCGGCCGGTGAATCAGCCTCCACAACGGCCGGGTTCTCCATCGGCCCCGGCACGACCGGCATGGTCGGTTCGATCGTCCCGTTCCGAGACACGCAAGCCCGTTCTTGAGACACGCTCCGGTCCCGGACCTCCGCCCGCCTTGTCCCGCAACGCAAAAACCACGGCAAACGCGAGGCGATCCCCACCGCAAGAATGGCCGGTTCACTGGTATCCCTCCTGCTCCTGCGCAGGCACGCGACGCGAGAACGGAGGCAACGCGCATGGGGGAACCTCTGAGGATCCTGCATCTGGAGGACGACACGGATTACGCGGCCTTTGTGGCCGCCTGGCTCAAGGAAGGCGGATGGGAAGCCCAGATCACGGCGGTCAGCAACCTCGACGATTTCCGGGACGCCCTCGGCGAACAGTCATTCGACCTCATCCTGAGTGACTATCACCTGCCGAATTGCTCGGGCCTGGACGCCCTGGCGCTGGCGCGGCAGGTCCGGCCCGAGGTTCCCTTCATCCTGCTGTCCGGTACGGCGGGGGAGGCCGCTGCCGTAGAAAGCCTCCGGCAGGGAGCCACCGATTACGTGCTCAAACAGTGGACGGATCGCCTCCTGCCTGCACTGGAGAGGGCCCTCCACCAGGCGCGGGAACGGCAGCGACTCCTCCGGCTCCAGGAGGAGGTGGGCCGTCAACAACGTCTCCTGCGCGCCCTGACCGAGAACGTACTGGACCTGGTGGTGCTGTTGGATCCGCACGGCCGCATCCATTACGCGAGTGCCTCGGCCGGGACGGTCCTGGGTTACGACCCAGAGGGATGGATCGGCCAGGACTGGTGCGAGTTTGTCCATCCCGAAGACGTCGGCCCGCTCCGGGCCGCCTGGGAAATCGTCCAAATCCCGGGAACGGAACCTGTCCGGCTCGAATTCCGCATGTGCCACCGGGACGGTCGCTGGCGCCGCATGGAATCCCTGCTGTGCAATCGCCTGGACGAACCCGACCTGGCGGGCCTGTTGATGACCTGCCGCGACATCACCGAGCGCAAGCAGGCCGAGGAGCGTTTCCGGGCCCTGTTCGAGAACTCACCGGACGCCATTTTCGTTCTTGATTTCGATGGTGTCGTCCGCGATGCCAACGCTGCCGCCCGCCAGTTGACCGGTTGCCCCGCCGAGCTCCTGAAGGGCCGGCCCTGGTTCGAGTTCCTTCCTGACGCCGACCGGCCGGCTGCACGCGTGCTCTGGCGCCAGATCGGTGCCGATTCGCCCCCAACCACCGAAACACAATGGATCACCACCGAGGGCCGGCTCCTTCCAGTCGAAATCCGGGCCCGCGCCGTGGACCACGACGGAGAACCGTTCGTGCTGTTGATCGTACGTGACGTCAGTGACCGCAAGGAGGCCGAATCCGCCCTGCGCGAATCCGAGCGCCTCTTCTTTTCCGTCTGGGAAAACTCCGTTGACGGCATGTGCCTGACGGACGAACACGGCAGGCTGGTCGCCGTCAACGACGCCTTTTGCAGACTGGTGGACATGGACCGTTCCCGACTGGAAGGCCAACCCTTCACGGTCATCCACCCGTCCGGGCCGCAAACCGCCCTGCTGCTGGCCCAGTATCGGCGCGATTTTCGCAATCGCACCCTGGAACGCCGCGTGCAACACCGGCTGGCGCTCCACAACGGCCAGGTCCGCGAAATCGAACTGAGCCATTCCTTCATCGAAACGCCTGAACGCCCCACCCTGCTGCTGACCCTCTTCCGCGATCTCACAGCCCAAAAGGCCCTCGAAGAACAACTGCGACACGCCCAGAAAATGGAGGCCATCGGGCAATTGGCCGGCGGCGTGGCCCACGATTTCAACAACTTGCTCACCGTCATCCAAGGCAATGCTAATCTCCTTTTGGAGGCGCACCCGCCGGACTCCCCGCAGCGGCACGCAGCCGAACAGATCAGCCAGGCGGCCGCACGCGCCGCCAATCTCACCCGCCAGTTGCTCACCTTCAGCCGGCGCCAGGTGCTCCAGCCGCGCACGCTCGACCTGAACGAGTTGGTTCACCAGCTCAGTCGCATGCTGGGCCGTGTGCTGGGCGAACACATCGTGTTGCGCCTGCAGTTCTCACCCCAACCCGCCTGGGTTCACGCCGATCCGGGCATGCTGGAGCAGGTCATCCTCAACCTGGTGGTCAACGCGCGCGATGCCATGCCCGAGGGTGGCCAGCTCGACCTCCGCGTCGCGGTGGTCTCCCATGAAAGTGCCGGAGCCGGCCCCGCAAACGTACCCGGACCCGGTCCCTGGGTGCGCCTGGAAGTGGTGGACACCGGGTGCGGCATCCCGCCGGAGAATCTGAAGCGCATCTTCGAACCTTTCTTCACCACCAAGGAGGTCGGCAAGGGCACCGGCCTAGGTTTGGCCACCGCCTACGGAATCGTCCAACAGCACAACGGATGGATCGAAGTCGAAAGCACCGTCGGCCGCGGCAGTACCTTCCGGGTTTATCTCCCCCATCAATCCGCCCTCCCACCGGCCCTCGACCCGGCAACCGAGCTATCCCCCAGCCTGCCGGCAGCCCCTGGCAGTCGCGAAACCATACTCGTCGTCGAGGACGAACCGTCCGTCCGCGAGCTGGTGGCGGCGCTGCTCCAGCATTTCGGCTACCGCGTCCTCCAGGCCGCCAATGGACCCGAAGCCCTCGAACTCTGGGCCGCACACCGCAACGAAATCCACCTGCTGCTGACGGACCTCGTCATGCCCCGGCGGATGAACGGACGGCAACTGGCCGAACGGCTCTGGCAGGATCGTCCCGATCTCAAGGTCATCTTCACCAGCGGCTACAGCGCCGACGTGGTGGGCGAGGACTTTCTCCAGCGACCCGGCATCGTCTACCTCCAAAAACCCTATCCGCCCGGCCAACTGGCCCGGCTGGTGCGACAAACCCTGGACGATTCGCCGGTGGCCGCCTGAAATCAGCCGGGCTGCGCCAGCCTCCCATCCCGGGACCGGCGCGGCGCCTATCCTAACGCCGGAACCACCACATCACCAGCGTCAGAACCAAGCTCAGCAACAGGCAGGTGACGATGGGAAAGTGAAAGCTGAAGTTGCCCCGCGTGTAATGGATGTCGCCCGGCAACCGGCCCAGCCAGCCGCGTCCCCACCCGGTCCACATCAACACGCCCACCGCGGCCAGCACCAGGCCTGTGATCACCAGCAGCTTGCCAAACTCCTTCATCATGATGTCCACAGCCGTCTCCATTGGAGGCCGCCCCAGGCTGCCACCCCGTGGCTTGATTATACCGCCGCCCCCTGAGCCGCAAGCCCCAGCCCGCCAAGTGTTGCCAGCGGGCGTTTGAAGGGCTGCAAAGGCACGCCTCGAATGAGCCGGGCTCGTCACAAGGGGGACGGCACGGCATGCAGTTGCATCCGGACCGCTTGCAGGCCATGCTTACGGGTGGTTTCGAGGGTCCAAATCGGGGCGCCGGTGTCTGCCAGCGCCGCCGTCCGGGCGCCCGAATGTGCCCGGAGCCGAGACCCTGAACAGCGGCAACCAATGGAACCCAGGACAAGCGTGCACCGAAGCCCACGACCGTTCACCGGGATCGAACCGGAGGAAAGATTGTTGTCCCTGGTGGTCGAGGTGTTGGAAACCGCCGATCGGGATCATCCGGCCGACCGCGTCCTCCGGGAGATTTTGCACCGTGAATCGCAGCTTTCCCAGCCTGGTGCAGCCCGGGTGAGTCGCTGGGTTTTCCGCTACTATCGCTGGCGCGGTTGGCTCAAGAACGAGCGGGGTTGGATCCGCAAGATCCGCAAGGCCGACGAACTGGCCGAGCGTTTCGAAAAGAATCCCTTCAGCCTCCGCGCCGAAAGCCTCCGATCCAAGGCGGTGCCGTCATGGGTCTACGAGGTCATGGACGTCTCCGACGCCTGGCTGCGCAGCCTGCAGCGGGAACCGAAACTCTTCATCCGCGTCCGTCCGGGACGCATCCGCGACCTCATGGACTCCTTGGGGCATCTGCGGAAAACCTGGCTGCCGGACGCCTACCTTTATGAGGGTCGACGCGACCTGTTTCGCACCCAGGAATTCGCCCAGGGCCGTTTCGAGATCCAGGACATCGCCTCCCAACTGGTGGGCCACCTCTGTGCGCCCAAGCCCGGCGAACAATGGTGGGACGCCTGCGCGGGCGAGGGTGGCAAAACCCTGCACCTGGCCGACCTGATGCAGGGCCGCGGCCAGGTCTGGGCCACCGACGCCGCAAATTGGCGCCTGGAGCGGCTCCGCCGGCGCGCCGCCCGTGCCCAGGTCCAAAACTACCAGGCCGCCCATTGGGACGGGGGGCCGAACCGCCCCATGTCCATCCTCTTCGATGGCGTTCTCGTGGATGCCCCCTGCTCGGGCATCGGCACCTGGCAACGCAACCCCCATGCCCGCTGGACGACCCAACGCAAAGACGTCGAGGAATTGGCCGCCCTCCAGCGCCGCCTGCTCGACCATGTCGCCCCGGCGGTCAAGCCCGGCGGCCGGCTCATTTACGCCGTTTGCACCATGAGCCGGCCGGAAACCACGGACGTCGTCAGTGCCTTCCAGGCCGCCCATCCGGAATTCGAACCGCTGCCGCTGCGGTGGCCCCTGCCCGGTCTGCCCGACTGGAGCACACCGACCCTCCTGCTGTGGCCGCAGGACACCGACGGCAACGGCATGTTCATCGCCGCCTGGCGGCGCCGCACGGAGTGATCCCGCCGCAAGCGCGGCTCAGTTGCAACGGAACAGGTCGTCGCAGCCGGGCGAGCCGGCATCCTCCCACACCTTGTTGGGTCCGGCGGAACGGATCAGCACCGAGTTGCCCGAAAAATAGAACGCCAGCGGCGTACCCCATGGATCCACCAGTTCGCCCTTGGCGTTCCGGTCACTCTTCCGAACCGTCAGGATCACCACTTTCTCCCGGCCCTGTCCCAACAACGCACGGGCAATGTCCAGATTCTGACCCTCCGGATAGTGACCGGTGAACTCCTTGTACTGCTGCAAGGCCAGCAACAACTGTCCGGCATCCTCCACGAATCTGGCCCGTTGCCCGTCCAACCGTTGGGCGGACCAACGCAGCGATTGCCAGCCCGCTCCGAGCGCGGCGGCGACCAACAGCACGACCCACCAAACCTTCCTCACGCCCGGTCATCCAGCAGGAAAAGGGCCAGCCGGCTGGCAGAGTCAGCACCGTCGCACGCGGGTTCCCGACAGGCAAAACCGTGCGTACAGGGCCGCTCCGGGCGGGCCCGGAGGCCGCTTCGGACCGCGCCATCTCGAGGGACGGAAGCGTCAGGGGCCGGGCCGGACTCGACCCATGCCCGTCGCCCACCAGCCAGCAGCTCGCAGCCTCAACCGCCGCTCGGAAGCGGTGAGGACCGTGGCGGGGCGGTGCTGGCTCGGACAGCCAGTGTCACCGGCAATCGCACGGAATCGGCCGGCTGTTTTCGCAACAACTGCGACATGAGGTTCATGGCGGCGTAACCGAGCCGGCGTTTCGGCTGGCGCAGTGTGGTCAGGGGCACCCGGAAGTATTCCGCGGCCAACGTGTTCCCGAAGCCGACCAACGACATCTCCTGGGGAATGCGGATGCCGCGGTTCAACAGGTGATGGCCGAATCCGATGGCCGTCAGGTCGTTCGATGCGAACACGGCCGTCACATCGGGTGCCTCCTCCAACAGTTGGGCCGCGGCGCGCTGGCCGTCTTCTATGGTGGTGCCCCCGGCAAACACCCATCGCTCCTCGGGTGTGATCCCGGCCTCCAACAATGCTCGCCGATAACCTTCCCACCGCTCGCGGGCCCACGGTGCCGCCACGGGCCCCGCCAGGAAAGCGATCCGGCGGTGCCCCAGCTCCAACAAATGCCGGGTCCCCTCGTAAGCGCCGGCGGCGTCGTCACCGGCGGCGCTGGGGAACCGCGCGCAGAAGGGGGGCGGCTGTCCCAGCACCACCACCGGCGTTCCGGACTGGGCCAGTTCCTCGTAGATCCGTTCCTGGCCGGTCAGCCGGGGCGTGGGACAGAGGAAGAGTCCCTCGACCCGGCGTGAGAGCATCCGTTCGATTGCCTGCTCTTCCCGCTCCGCCAGGTTCAGCGTGTGCGCGTAAAGCAGGTCGTACCCGATCTCGTAGGTGCGTTCCTCCAGCGCCAGCAGGACGCGCGCATACACCGGATGCGTCACTGCCGGGAGGATCACCCCGAGCAGGCGCGTGGCCCGCGTGCGCAGACCGCGCGCCACCGAATCGGGCACGTAGCCCATCTCCCGGGCCAGCGCCTGGATCCGCTGCCGCGTGCTCTCTGCCACGTCAGGCAGATCGCGCAACGCCTTGGAGACGGTCATCACCGAGACGCCGGCCCGCTGCGCAATGTCCTTCAGTCGCACCATCAGAGCGTGGTTCCGCGCCAGTGGAGTTTGGACCGCAGGGCCTCGAAAAACGAGCTGCCGGTCAGGTGCATCAGCCGGACGGTGTGCCGGCTGCGCCGGATCCGGACCCGGTCGCCGGCCACCAGCTCCGTCACCGGTTCGCCATCAGCGCTCAGCACCGCCGGGGGCCGTTGCGTGAGCACCTTCACCTCGATGCGGGCGCTGTGGTTGAGGATCAAGGGACGGTTGCTGAGGGTGTGGGGGCAGATGGGCGTCAGCGCGAGGACCTCCGCCGTGGGCAGCACGATGGCGCCGCCGGCAGCCAGGGAATAGGCCGTGGAACCCGTGGGGGAACTGATCACCAGTCCGTCCCCGCGATAACAGGTCACCGGATCGCCGTTGATGGTGACGTCCAGATCAATCAGCCGCGACTCACTGCCGTGACTGATGACCACGTCGTTGAGTGCCCGGCAGCGAAACCGCCGGCCGGCGTGGGAAGCCTCGGCTTCCAGAAGGGTCCGCCGTTCGAACGTGAACCGGCCCGACCAGACGCGCTGCAGGGCATCCGGCAACTGCCGCGACGACACCGCCGTCAGGAACCCCAGCCCGCCGATGTTGATGCCCAGCATGGGCGTTGCCAGCCCGGCAATCTCGCGCGCCGTCCGCAACATCGTCCCGTCCCCGCCACAAACCAGCAGCAGGTCCACGTTCCGTGCCAGGGCGGCGGAGTCCGGGTACACCTCGGCAGTGCCGTGCAGCAATCGTTCCGTGGCGGCGTCGGTGGCCACCCGGCGCCCCGCCTGCCGGATCAACCGCGCGGCGGCAGCCACCACGCGTGCGCAGTCAGGTTTGCCAACGTTGCCCACCAAGCCCACCCGGCGTATCCGTTCACCGCGGTTTTTCAAGGTGCACCAGAAACTCCACGTTCCCCGCCGGGCCGCGCAGCGGGGAGGGAATCACCCCCCGCCACTCCAGCCCCAGACGGTCCCTCGCAAACGCCCGCAGTTCCTCCAGCACGCGTGCATGCACGGCCGGATCCCGGATCACACCGCGGCCGCGGCCGGCCTCCCGGCGCCCCGCTTCGAACTGCGGCTTGATCAACGCCACGATTGTACCGCCGGGCCGCACCAAGGCAACGGCAACAGGCAGGATCAACCGCAGCGAGATGAACGAGCAATCCACCACCACCAAGTCCACGGGCTCGAACGGCGCGGGGAATTGGTCCGGGGTCAGATACCGTGCGTTGCAACCCTCCATGACCACCACGCGGGGGTCCTGCCGGAGTTTCCAGGCCAACTGGCCGCGGCCCACGTCCACTGCGTACACCTGCCGAGCACCGTGCTGCAGCAGGCAGTCGGTAAACCCGCCCGTGGACGCCCCCAGATCCACCGCGCGCCAGCCGGTGGGGTCCAAACCGAATGCCTCGAGTGCCGCTTGGAGCTTGTAGCCGCCCCGGCTGACGTAACGTTCCTGCGCCTCCAGCTCGAGCACGTCGGCCGGTCGCACCGGGTCGGAAGGTTTTCTTGCGGGCTGGCCGTTGATGCGGACGCGTCCGGCCAGGATGGCCCGCCGGGCCTGTTCCCGGCTGGCACAGAGCCCGCGCGCCACCAGGGCCTGGTCGAGTCGCAGTTTGCCGGACGCCTTCACGCGGAGGCGTCAGCGTGCCGGTCCGGCCGGTGATGTCAACACCCTCTGGAAGGTCGTCTGGTAGGCGTGCAGGAAGAGTTCCTTGTCGGCCACCGCCTTTTCGATGAGCTGCCGGATCAGGAACAGTTCCGCACTGTTGATCACGGCGTGCACACTCTGCTGAAAGGCCTGCAGGGGCATGAAGGTCTGGAACGAATCGCCCAGCAGAATCACCGTGGCGTGCCGGCGCTGGCTCATCGGCATCTGCTGCAGCGCCCGCAGGCTCAGGTTTTCCTCGATCGAGTTGGCGGCGAACAGCTCCTCCAGCACCACCACCTGGTACCGGATCTGGTGAAAGCGCGCCAGAAAATCGCCGTGGGTGGCGGCGGTGTGCACCTTGTAACCCAGCTCCAGGAGGGCCGACCGGACCGCCTCCAGCCATTCGGGCGTGGAGAAGGCCACCAGGGCCGGTTTGTCACTGGCACTCAGGAATTCGAACGTCTCGGCCATGGCGTCAGATCTTCAGTTTCAGGGTCGGCGTGCCGGAGCTGCCCACGCCCGCCTCCTGCGGCGCCTTCAACCGCAGGCCGGTCAGCGGGGTCGTGGGTTCGCCGCGCGCCTTGCGGATGTTGTCGATCCCGCGCGTCACCACGCTGCGTTTGGTGCAGTACTGGACCGCCGTTTCCTCGGTGATGTAGCCGTTTTCGAAAGCCTCCAGACACGAGTAGTCGAACGTCCGCCAGCCGAAGGGCTGGCTGGCCTCGATGATCTCGTAGAAGGTCTTGCCCTCGCTCTCGCCCAGCCGGATCGTCTCCTGCACGCGCAGGTTGGTCCCCATGATCTCCAGCAGCGCGTACCGGCCACCCCCGATCCGTGGCACCAGCCGCTGGCTCACCACCCACCGCAACGCGTCGGCCAGACGCGGCCGGATCTGCTCCTGTTCCTCGGGTTCGAACATGCCGAGGATGCGGTTGATCGTCTGGCCGGCGTCAATGGTGTGGAGCGTGCTGAGCACCAAGTGGCCGGTCTCCGCCGCGCTGAGGGCGATTTTGACCGTCTCCTGGTCACGCATCTCCCCCACCAGGATGACCTTGGGCGCCTGCCGCAATGCCGCCCGAAGGCCGTTGGCGTAGGTGTCGAAATCGGTGCCCAGCTCGCGCTGGTTGAAGGTCGCCTTGTCGTGCTGGTGAACGAACTCGATCGGGTCCTCCAGCGTGACGATGTGCACGGCCTTGGTGCGGTTGATCTCATTCAGGATCGCCGCCAAGGTGGTGCTCTTGCCCGAACCGGTGGCGCCGGTCACCAGCACCAGACCGGTCTTTTCCTCCGGGATCCGCTTCATCACCTCGGGAAACTTCAACTCGTCCAGCGTGGGGATCCGCGTGTTCAGCTTGCGCAACACCACCGAGTAATGTCCGCGCTGGGAGAAGACGTTGATGCGGAAGCGGGCCTGATCCCCCAGGGTGTAGGCGGCATCACACGAACCGTGCCGCAGCAGCGCCTCGATGTGCCACGGATTGTCCCCGATCAGGTTCAGCGCGATCATCTCCGTCTGAAACGGCGTCAGGGCACCCAGCGGCGGATCGATCTCCACCGGTTTGAGTTCGCCGTATGACTCCACCTGCAACGGCTTGCCCACGGTGAACAGCAGGTCCGACACCTCCGGCTGGCTCTCCAGCATGGTGGTGAGGATGTAATCCAGTTCGGGTCGGCGCATGGCTCAGATCTCCTCGTCCTCGGGCGGATGCGGCAAGAAGGGCCGAAACCGCTTTTTGTCCAGGCACTTTTCGTACGCCTCCTCGGGCGAAATCCGTTTCATGCGCAGGTGTTCCATGATCGCATCGTCCAGGGGCTGGTTGCCCAGTTTCTTGCCCACCTGGATCATGCCCGGGATCTGATGGGTCTTGCCCTCCCGCACCAGGTTGGCGATCGCCGTGGTGAACACCAGGATCTCCAGCGCCGCCACGCGGCCCTTGCGATCGATCCGCTTGAACAGGTTCTGGGCCACGATGCCGCGCAACGACTCGGCCAGCGTGGCGCGGATCTTGTTCTGTTGCTCGGCCGGAAAGACGTCAATGATCCGGTCCACCGTCTTGGCCGCGCTCGGCGTGTGCAGCGTGCCGAAGACCAGGTGCCCAGTGGCCGCCGCGATCAACGCCAGCTCAATGGTCTCCAGGTCCCGCAGCTCACCGATCAGGATGATGTCGGGGTCCTCGCGCAACGCACCGCGCAGTCCCGAGGCAAAGGACTTGGTGTGCACGCCCACCTCGCGATGCTGGACCAGGCAGTTCTTGCTCTCGTGGACGAACTCGATGGGGTCTTCCAGCGTGATGATGTGATCGCGCCGGTTCCGGTTGGCGTAGTCAATGATCGCCGCCAGCGTGGTGCTCTTGCCCGAACCGGTGGGACCGGTCACCACCACCAGCCCCTTCTCCAACATGGCGAACTTCTTGAGCACCGGCGGCAGCGGCGCGTCCATCTTCTCGAAATCTTCGAACGACAGCACCTTCGTGGGGATCTGGCGGAACACGGCGCTGATGCCGTTTTTCTGCATGAAGTAGTTGGCCCGGAACCGGGAAATGTTCGGAATCTCGTACCCGAAGTCCACGTCCCCGGTTTCCTCGAAGATCTTGATTTTGTAGTCCGGGGTGATTTCGTACAGCATGCGCTTGAGCTCGTCCGGGTCCAGCGGCGGATGATCAATCCGGTGCAGTTCCCCGTTGATGCGGAGCATGGGAACATTGCCCGAGGAAAGATGCAGGTCCGAGGCCTTGTGCTCGAACATCAAATTGAAAAAGGCATCAATCTTCGCCATAGCACCTGCCTGCTCGCACGGGCCCGGCCGCGCCGGACTCCGGCGGTTCCACCACCGTGAACACGGTCGTCGCCAGCATCCTTGAGGCGCTCCAGCCCCGCGGCTGGCTGCGGTTCGACCAGTTCATGGCCCTGGCCCTGTATTGTCCGGGTTCTGGATACTATGAACAGAAACCGGACAACCCCGGCCGCCGCGGCGACTACTACACCAGCGTCAGCGTCGGCCCCCTTTTCGCAGAGCTACTTGCGTTCCAGCTGGCCGACTGGTTGCAATCTCTGGCGGCCCGGACCGGTCCGGACACGACGCTCCACTGCGTCGAGGCCGCCGGCCATGATGGTCGGCTGGCGCGCGAGATTCTTGAGTGGTTTCATCAAAACCGGCCCCTCCTGGCCCGGCGCCTCCGTTACATCCTGCTCGAGCCCTCGGCCCGCCGTCGCAACTGGCAGCGCGCCACCCTCGGACCCCGGGCCGCATGCGTGGACTGGCCCGGTGAACCGGCCGAACTCACCGATCCCACGGCCCCGGTTTGGTTTCCCCTCCCCCCGCGCAGCGTTCGCGGCGTGATCTTCGCCAACGAGCTCCTCGACGCCTTCCCCATCCGGCGGCTCTGCTGGAATGCCCGGGCCCGACACTGGTCCGAGTGGGGCGTGACCTGGCAGAGCGGACGGTTCACCTGGACCCTCCTGCCCGATCCACCCGAGTGGGTCCGCGAGCGCGCCGACCTGCTGGAGCAGCTCGGGTTCAAGCTCCCGACCGCGCTCCTCGACCTGCTGGCCGATCGGTTCACACTCGACGTCAGTCCGGCAGCAGTGGCGTGGTGGCAACAAGCAGCCCAAAGCCTCGAAGAAGGATGGCTGGTGACCTTCGATTACGGCCTGAACGCCGAAGAGTGCCTCCATCCGGCCCGCAGCCGGGGAACGTTGCGGTCCTACCACCGCCATCGCCTCGCCCCCGACCCGCTGGATCGTCCCGGCCAGCAGGATCTCACCGCCCACGTCGTCTTCACCGCCCTCCAACGAGCCGGTGAAGCCGCCGGCCTCCAAACCGTGCTGCGCCAGCCTCAGGGCCGTTTCCTCTCCGAAATCGCACGCCGCTGGGCCGGACAGAGCGGCGGACAACTGCCGTGGGATCCGGCCCGCCTCCGGCAGTTCCATACCCTCACCCACCCGGACCACCTCGGGCACGCTCTCCAGGTGTTCGTCCAGAGCCGCGCTCCCCGCCCATGAACACCCGGCCGCACGTCTCCGGACCCGACCCCGCAACGTCCGCCCCCGTTCAACGGAAACTTGCACCCGCGCCGCCAAACCCTACTTTCGCCCCGTGCGCGAACCGGATGCCATGACCGTTACCAGCCGGGCCACTGCGTCGAATTCGAGCGCAGCCGGCCCATTCCACCCGGGCGAGTTTCAACCGGAACCTTTCGTCCACCGGCACATCGGCCCGCGCGAGGACGAAATCCGGGACATGCTGGGCGTGCTCGGCCACGCCAGCCTGGATGAACTGACCACCGCGGCCCTGCCGCCGGAGCTCCACACCTCCCGCCCCCTGAACCTGCCGCCGGCCCGGACCGAATCGGAGATCCTCCGCGAGCTGGGCGAACGCGCACGCGAAAACCGCCTGTTCCGCTCGTACATCGGCCAGGGTTACTCCGGCTGCATCACGCCCCCGGTCATCCAGCGCAACATCCTCGAAAACCCGGGCTGGTACACCGCCTACACACCCTACCAGTCGGAGATCTCCCAGGGACGCCTGGAAGCCCTGCTCAACTTCCAAACCATGGTGCGTGACCTGACCGGGCTCGAAATCGCCAACGCCTCCCTGCTGGACGAGGCCACCGCCGCCGCCGAGGCCATGATGATGTGTCACCGGCTCCGGGGCGGGCCCACCCGGACCCGTTTCTTCGTGGCGGAGGATTGTCATCCGCAGACCCTGGCCGTGGTCCGCACACGCGCCCGCGCCCTGGGATTCGAAATCGTCGCAGGAAACCCGCGAAGCACCCGTCTGGACGATTCCTTCTTCGGCGCACTGGTGCAATACCCGGCCACCGACGGCGCCGTGCACGACTACACCGACTGGGCCGCCCATGTTCACGAGGCTGGCGCGTTGCTCGTGGCAGCCACGGATCTTCTGGCCCTGACATTGCTGCCGCCGCCGGGCGCCTGGGGGGCCGACATCGCCGTCGGCAGCGCCCAACGGTTCGGTGTGCCCATGTTCTACGGGGGACCGCACGCGGCCTTCCTGGCCACGCGCGACGCCTTCAAACGCCAGATGCCCGGCCGGCTGGTCGGCATCTCGCGCGACGCACGCGGCCGGCCCGCCCTGCGACTCGCCCTAGGCACGCGCGAACAGCACATCCGCCGCGAGAAGGCCACCAGCAACATCTGCACCGCCCAGGCCCTGCTGGCCATCGTCGCCATGGCCTACGCCGCCTACCACGGTCCGCATGGCCTGCGCCGCATCGCGCTGCGCATCCACAACCTGACGCGCACCCTCGCCGCCGGCCTGAAACGGCTGGGCCACACCGTCCGACCCGACCCGGCCTCCGCGTCCCCACCTGCCGGGGGCCCGCCCCTGCCCTTCTTCGACACCTTCACGGTCCAGACCGACGCCCCACGAGCCCGCGAAGTCCACGAGCGGGCCGCCCTGCACCGCATCAACTTCCGCCACGTCAACGAGACCACCATCGGAATCTCGCTGGACGAGACCACCACACCCGACGACGTCCGCGAGATCTGGCAGGTGTTCCACGGCGATCAACCGGTGAACTTCGATTTCGAAGGGCTCACCGAACCGTTGGACGAATCGCGGTTGCGCCCGGTGGACTACCTGCAGCACCCGGTCTTCAACCGCTACCACTCCGAAACGGAGATGCTCCGTTATCTGCGGCGGCTCGAATCGAAAGACTTTTCCCTCTGCCACACCATGATCCCGCTGGGATCCTGCACCATGAAACTCAACCCCACTGCCGCCCTGATGCCGATCACCTGGCCGGAATGGGCGCACCTGCACCCCTTCGTTCCGCCGGAACAGGCCCGCGGCTGGCACCGGATCCTGGAAGACCTGAAGAGGTGGCTGGCGGAAATCACAGGATTCCCAGCCGTCTCCCTTCAACCCAACGCAGGGTCCCAAGGCGAGTACGCGGGGCTGTTGGTCATCCGCGCCTGGCACGAGCACCGGGGCGAACCGCACCGGAACGTCTGCCTCATCCCCACCTCCGCCCACGGCACGAACCCCGCCAGCGCCACCATGGCAGGACTCAGGGTCGTGGCCGTCGCCTGCGATCGCCAGGGCAACGTGGACCTGGAGGATCTCCGGGCCAAGGCGGCCGCGCATCGCGACCGGCTGGCCTGCCTCATGATCACCTACCCCTCCACCCACGGGGTCTTCGAACCCGGCATCCGTGAAATCTGCCGCATCGTCCATGATCACGGCGGCCTCGTATACATGGACGGTGCCAATCTCAACGCCTTGGTCGGGCTGGCCCGACCCGCCGAACTGGGGGCCGACGTCTGCCACGTCAACCTCCACAAAACCTTTGCCATCCCGCACGGCGGGGGTGGTCCCGGCGCCGGCCCCATCGGAGTGGCCGATTTCTTGCGCGAATTCCTGCCGGACCATCCGGTTCTGCCGGCCGGTCAACGGCCGGGTCGCGGCATCGGACCCGTCGCGGCCGCGCCCTGGGGAAGCGCCGGCATCCTCCTCATCTCATGGGCCTACATCCGCCTCATGGGCGCGGAAGGACTCCGCCGCGCCACCCAGGTCGCCATTCTCAACGCCAACTACGTCTCACGCCGCCTGGAAGACTGTTACCCCACGCTTTACAAGGGGCCGAACGGACTGGTGGCGCACGAGTGCATCCTGGACCTGCGCCGGTTCCACCACGTCACCGCCGAGGACGTGGCCAAACGGCTCATGGACTACGGGTTTCACGCCCCCACCCTCTCCTGGCCGGTCGCCGGCACGCTCATGGTCGAACCCACCGAAAGCGAGTCCAAGGCCGAGCTGGACCGATTCTGCGAAGCCATGCGGTCCATCCACGCCGAGATCGCGGAGATCGAAACCGGACGGATGGACGCCCGCGACAACCCCCTCAAAAACGCGCCGCACACCGCCGACATGGTGGGAGCCGACACCTGGACGCACCCTTACTCCCGCCAACAGGCCGCCTGGCCCCTCCCCTCGTTGCTCGAACACAAATGGTGGCCCGCAGTGGCCCGGGTGGACAACGTATACGGGGATCGTCACCCGGTCTGTGCCTGCGGTAGCGTGGCCGATTACACCTCCCCCTCTTGAGCCACCGCCCCGGCCGTGGTTAAGTGAAAGGGCAAAAACACAGGGACCAACCGATGAAGATCACCGACATCCTCCTGGCCGAACACATCGTCTTCCACAACATCTTCGATCACATCGAAAAAACGCTGCCCCGGCTCCGGACACTCGCCGAGATCCGGGCCATGGCGGCGATGCTGGAAGATCTGCTCCGCGGCCACTCCCAGACCGAGGACGAACTGTTGCTGGCACCCCTGGAGCATTACCTTGAACAAATCGGCCAGCGCGACTCCTTCGAACACGAACATCACGAAATAGACGCCAACCTTCTAAAGATCCGGCAGGCACGCACCGTGCCCGAGGCAAAGCGCCTCCTCCAGCACGCCGTCACCTACTCCCGCAAACACTTCGATCACGAGGAACGCATCGTCTTCCCCCTGGCCGAGAAGGTCATGAAAGCCTCCACGCTGCGGGAACTGGGACGCACATGGCTCCGCAAACGTGACGCCCTGCCGGCCTGATCCGGCGCAGCCGCTGCCGGGCCCCGCCCTTCTCCCCGGGCGTGCAGCCCGACCGGACGGTTCAACCCGGCGGCGCCACAGATGCCGGCCGGCAATCCGCCCCTCCCCGCCGCGCCCAGCTTTCCAAGGCAGCCGTCACGCCTTCGACCAGGGCCTCCACACGAATGGCCAGCGAATAATCCGAAGGCGACTCCAGGGTGTACGACAGCAGCGTCCACCCGTGATGCACCAGCCAGAACGCCTCCGGCCATTCCGGACGCGACTCCGGATCCACCGACGGTCGTATCAGTCCGCCCGAGGCAGGCCGACCCTCAATCACCGGCGACAAGTCCAACGGACAGACCCGCTCCACCCGGGCCAGGATCGTCTCAGCCAGGGAAGGCAGCCCGTGCGGATTCAACTCGTACAAATAAAACCCCGACGCCTCCCAGTCCTCGTGCAGGCAAAAGCTCACCCCGAACGGTGCCTGGCGCCGAAGCCAGTTCACGTGCGCACGCACCTCCGGTGAGCGCAGGTGCCGGTAATCCCGGTTCAGGTCCAGGCCGTCCGGATTCTCCCGCCGGTTCAGTCGCATGCCCCCGGGATTCAGGCACGGAACGACCACCAGCGACACCCCCGAGGGCCAACGATCCCACTCCAGCAACCGCTGCACCGCCACCACCCCGGCCGGTTCGTCACCGTGAATCCCCGCACTCACATAGGCCCGAAACCCTCCCTGCGCCTCCCCCACCGGATTCCCCTCCCGCACAAAGGCCAGCAAGGCCCGCCGCCCATCCACGGGAATCTCGCAACACGCCCAGCCATGGGCCCCGGCAGCCGCCACGCACTGCTGCAGTACCGCATCCACGTCAATGGTCTCCCCCCGATAGCCGCCCTGGTTGCGATACAGCCTCGACATGAAACCTTCCGCTGCGGTCCCCGCCGACCAGCCGCACCCCGCGCCTGGCCTAGGCCACGGCAGCCGGCGCAGCAGCCGGCACCGCTTCCCTCCCGGGCTCTTCCGCGAGGTCGCGCGACCCTCCACAGCCACAACCCTCCCCGCCATCCTCCGTCCAGTGCGGATCCAGCCCCAGATCCCGCAACATCTGCAGGTCCTGCTCCACCGGCCGGTTCACCGTTGTCAGGTAGTTCCCGATCATCAACGCGCTGGCACCCGCCATGAAAACCATGCTCTGCAAATCCCGCAGATTCACCGCGCGCCCCCCCGCCACCATGATCTCCTGCCGGGGCAGGATGAAACGGAAACAGGCAATCGTTTGCAGGATCTCCAGCGGGGGCAACGGCGGCCGGTTGGCAAAAGGTGTACCCGGGATCGGATTCAGGATGTTGATGGGAACGATGCTCGCGCCCACCTCCTTCAGGGCAAAAGCCAGGTCGCACCGGTCCTCGCGCGTCTCCCCCATGCCGATGATGCCCCCGGAACAGATCCGGATGCCCGCCTGCCGCAGATGCTTCAACGTCTGCAACCGCTCCTCGTACGTGTGCGTGTCGCAAACCTCGGGGAAAAACCGCCGCGACGTCTCCAAGTTGTGGTTGTAACATTCACAACCGGCTTCCTTCAGCTTCCTGGCCACCTCCGGACTCTTGATGATCCCCAACGACGCGTCCGGCCGGACCTTGCCCTGCGCCTTCAAGGCACGAAACTGCTGCAGCAGCGCATCCAGAACCGGCCCCTCCTCCAACCCCCGCCAGGCCGCCACCAAACCAAAACCCACCGCACCGTTGCGCCCGGCCTCCTCGGCCGCGGTCAACACCTCCTCCAGCGGCAACAACCCGTATCGCGGCGCCCCGGTCTGGTACAGGGCCGACTGCGCACAAAACCGGCAGTTCTCCGGGCACCCACCCGCCTTCACATTCACGATTGAACAAAGATGAATCCGGTTGCCCTTGAACCGTTCCCGGATCCGATTCGCCCAGGCCATCAGATCGTAAATGTCCGCGCTCGACTCCAGGTGGAACAGCTCCAGCGCCTCTTCGCGCGTGATTTCACCCCCGGCCAGCACCCGGCGTCCCAACTCCGCAATTCGCTCGGACTTGCCGACGTCAACCATGGTCGTGTTCACGGTTGACGAACATACCGGGACCGGTGCCCCGTGCAAGCCCCATCAAGAACCAACATCCCGGCGCAACAGGCCGGCACGGACGGGACCGGGCCCGTAGAAACCGGGACCACCGGGCACGGACTGTTCGTCCGCCGTGCACGACCATCAACCGCATGGTCGGATCGTCTCCACCCGCGCTGTCTTCTCCCGCCGCCACCACTCCTTCAATGCCCGGCCATGCTCGTGCAGCTTCTCCAAGGCCCGCACGATGTCGTCCATGTCCTTCTGATCCGCCAGCAACAAGCGCGACTCCAGCCAGATGGCCTGCCGACAAAGTCGTTGCGCATTCAGGCACCTCCAGCCATGCCCCCCGTCCCGGTCAAAAGCCGGGAGCCCCAGTCCGGCGAGGGTCCGGGACCAGCGAAGCCACCGATCCGGCAACGACTCGCGCCAGCCCACACCACACGGAATCCCTTCCGCCGCCAGAGCCGCCACCACCGCATCACGCGGCGCACCGAACCGGTCGGCGTCCAGTCGCATCAGAAACCCGCCACAGCCGTGACGCGTACACCCGTCCGCCCGCGGCTGCGGGTGAACACCGGGCACGGACGCCAGTCGCTCCGCCAGATACCGGCTTCGTTGATCGCGCCGGCGGGCCGTCAGCTCGAACCGGTCGAGTTGGGCATTCAAAACGGCACCGGCAAGCTCGCCCAGCGACGTGGCCTCCCAGGCCTCCGGCCATTCACCGGCACCCTGGCCGCCGGGGCCGTCCCTGCCCAGAAGCGCCCGACACCGCGCCGCCAACTCGCCATCATCGGTCAGCAGCAGCCCCCCCTCGCCCGCCGTCAGCACGCTATCGGCCCCCAGCGAAAACACACCCACCCGTCCCCACGCGCCGCAGGCCCGATCGCGGTACACCGCCGCATGGGCGTGCGACGCGTCCTCCCACACGATCCAACCCCGTTCCTGTGCCCGTTCCAGCAAGGGTTCCATGCCCACCGGCAGTCCGGCCGTGTGGAATACCCACACCCCCCGCACTTCCTCGTCAGCCACCGCTTCCACAGTCGCCAGCTCTGCGTTTCCGGTCTCCAGGGCCACATCCGCAAACACCGGACGCAAGCCCGCCCCCAGCACGGCGCTCACCAGGTTCCAGGGACCGTACGCCGGCAGGATCACCTTCGCCCCTTGTTCCAGGCCCGCGGCCAGCAGCGCCAGCCGTAGCGCGGCACCATGCCCCGCGACCGCGAAGGCGTGCCGCGCGCCGCGGGCGCCGGCAAAGCGCCGCTCGAATAGAGACACCTCCCCGCCGGCCGCCTGTTGCCACCGACCCTCCCGCAGCACGCGCAGCAGCCGTCGTTCCTCCTCCCGGCCTCCAGCGGGCCATTGCGGCCACGGCCGCCGCCGCACCGGTTCACCTCCCAACAACGCAGGTTGGGTCCGTTTCCAAATGTTCATGGCCAATGCGACTTCCGTTCGTTCCAGCTCCTCCGGACATGCTCGGAAGATTCGATTCCGCCTGCGCCGCAGATCGGACTGCAAACTCAAAGCCGAAGCTGCCCCCGTCCACAAGATCGAAAAACCTCTCGCCCGACTTGGGCTAGCGCGATTTCATCAGCGCGGTCCGGGGCGATCGGCAAGCGCCATGCGCTCCGATCATAAACCTCCGCTGAACCCCGGCGCGCCGCAAAAACCGCATATCCCGGCACCGCAAGCTCAGCCGGACTCAATTGGACAGCCGGGGCTCGAAATGGTTGTCCGACAGCCTGGCAAGCGATGAACGGAGACCGGCCGGGCCGGTCGGTCCGCTGCCGTGGGGGACCGAATGCCGCCGGCGCAACAAACAGGCGCCTCCTCGCGGACCGAACCGGCAGGGCCCGATCCACACCTTCCGCCGGGCCTTTTGGCAGCCGGGCAGACCCGCGCGCGGCTGCCCACACGCGCCCGCTTGTGGAAGCGTCGTCAGAGGTGTCACCCCCGCCGGGCGGTCTGCCAGGCGGCCGGCCCACCGCCGGGAGGGCCGGTACCTGCCTCCCCTGGCAAAGATGAGAAACACACCAAAGGGCGATCTGGCAACTGCGCCGTGCTGCCGCACACCGTTCGCGGAGCGTTCCGGCCGCTCGCCTGCAGCTCCCCTTGCGGGCCTGACGAGGTTCCTACGCGGTTTTGGCAAACCTCTTCCGCAACAGCGGCGGCTGGCAGAGCAGGTCAATGAATCACGGTTCGGCCGGGCGCCGTACCGCGGGCGGGATTGGAGTTACCGGCCCAATCCCTGCTGAACGTTCTCCAGGGCCTTGCTGGCTTCGGTGGCCACCTTGTCGGTTGCGTCCTTCACCACCTTCTTCAACTGCTCCATCACCTGTTGCACCGCCTGCTTTTGCTCGGCGGTCAGTTGCGGATGGGCGGCCAGCTTCTGCAGCTCGGCCAAAGCCGCGGCGTGATCGCCGAATCGCAACAACTCCGCCGCGTTGTCCGCCGTTGCCTTCACCGGGCCCTCGGCCGACGCAAAACTCCGCTCCAAGGGCGCCGGATCCACCGTGGCGGTGTTGCCGCTCCTGGAGCATCCCATCAGACCACCACCGATCGCCGCTGCCAGCAAGACCGCCCACACAGCCAGTCGGGTTTTCATTTTGCCGTGCTTCCGTTGTAGGGTTGGATTGCTTTCCGTCATCCAAGGATATTTCCGCAACGATGGGAGGGCGTCAAATCCGGATCGCTCCCGGTGCTCCCGGCCGCGGCGCCCGGCCGGGGATGGCCATCAGACGATCCTCCCTCACGGCAGCGCCCTGCGCAGGGACTCCCATGCTGCCAGAGCGGCCTGACGTGCCGCCGCGTGGCTCACGATCGGCTCGGGATACTCGCTGCCCAACCGCACGCCGGCCTCTTTGAGAACCGATGGCGGCGCCTCGAACGGGCGATGGATCCAACGCGCCGGCAGGCGCGCCAACTCGGGACACCAGCGCCGCACGTATGCACCGTCCGGATCGAACTTCTCCCCTTGAAGGACCGGGTGGAACACGCGGAAGTAGGGCGCGGCGTCCACCCCACACCCGGCCGTCCATTGCCAGCCCAGCGTGTTGTTGGCCAGATCCGCGTCCACCAAGGTGTCCCAGAACCATCGCGCGCCCGACTGCCAGGCAATCCGCAGGTCCTTCACCAAAAAGGACGCCACGATCATCCGCACGCGATTGTGCATCCAGCCCGTCGTCCACAGCTCCCGCATCCCGGCGTCCACAATCGGATAGCCCGTCCGGCCCCTCTGCCAGGCCCGCAGGTCCGACGCATCCTCCCGCCAGGGAAACCGTTCCCACTCGGTTCGCAGCGGCCGGTCGGTGCACTCCGGCCGATGCCAAAGCAGGTGATGAGCGAACTCGCGCCAACCCAGTTCCCGCAGAAACACGGACTCGCGCCATCGGGCGGCAGGCATACCCCTGCTCTCCGCCATGGACCGTACCGCGTGCCACACCTGGCGGGCCGACACCTCCCCGAAATGCAGGTGAGCCGACAAACGCGAGGTCCCCTCCTCGGCCGGCCGATTCCGGCGCTCTGCGTACAGGTCCCAGCTCCCCTCCAAAAACCGGCGCAACCGGTCCCGCGCACCCGGTTCACCCGGCACCCACGCGGATCTCAGCCCCCCGGCCCAGTCCGGTCGCGGCAGCAGGCCCAGCTCTTCCAAGGGAACGGAAGGCGGCCATCTCTTCGGTCCCTGCAGCGGCCCGGGTTGCGGCAACGGCGGGGGCGGATCCGCCAGGCTCAGGCACTTCCGCCAAAACGGGGTGAACACTTCGAAGGGTTTGCCCGATCCCGTACGCACCGTCTCCGGTTCGAACAGGAAGACGTCCGGCCAGACGCGGAATTCGACACCGGCAGGACCCAGGGCGGCGGCCACCCGGGAGTCCATTTTTCGCCAGGCCGGCTCCACCCGGCGGTTGGCGTAAACCGCTCGGGCACCCGTCTCTTTTGCCAGGCGAAGGAGCGCCCCGCCCGCCGGCCCTCGCCGGGTCACCAGCCGCAGACCTTGTTTGCGTAGCGAGGCGTCCAACGCGGCCAGCGAATGGTGCAACCACCAACGCGACGCACCGCCCGGAGCCCAGGGCAATTCCTCCTCGGGCGACCATACATACACCGGCACCACCGGCGCAGCCACCGAGGCCGCCTGCCACAAAGCCTTATGATCCGCCAAACGCAGATCCAGTCGAAACCAAACCAGGATCGGACTCATGATGCCGAAATGTGGATCTCCGAGGTGGCGGGATCAAAATCTCCGGACCATACGTGGGCAGCCTGCTTGATGTCCGAAGCGTGGGGTCCCACACGCCACTGACCCATCTCGTCATCCGCGCCGTGGAGCCACCTTCCTTCCGACCCGCGGACCCGAACTGCTGCCGGCTGCCCTCCGTTGGCGCCTGCCCCTGCCCCCGCACAGTCCCGAGGAAGTCAGAATTCCTCGGGCAGGTCTCTTGGCGGGTTTCCTCCGGGAGGCCGGATTTCCAGGATCGATCCCAACGGCAGCTCGGGTCGCACCTTGCCGCCGGTGGCCAGAACGAAAGTGTCCCCGTGGCGAACCTCGGCATGGATGCTGTCGCGTGCTTCCCATGGCGCACCCGAAGCGGTGAAACGTGCCCGCGTGAGCGCTCGCCAGGATCCGGACAGCTCACGAATCCAACCGCTCCCGAAACAGGCCCGACGTTCCTCTGCTGCGCTTCGTCCGTCGCGCCGAAAGTCTTCCAGGAACGAATAGAGCCCGGTCATGGACTGTCCGCCCGTCCGCGCCCGAAAGGTCACCACATGCCGCCATTTCCCGGTCTCCGGGTCGCGAACCCAGCCGGCGTACCGGGTCCGCTCGCCTTCCACCCTGGCCCGGACCAGGAATCGGTAGGGCACGTTCGTTCGCCAGGGAAAGTCCATCATGGCCTGTCCGCCGGTGCCTTCCCCGCCAAAGCGGCGAATCCGCACACCCTCAGCGTGCGACACCACTTCGACCCGACGATCCGCGGGGACGGCAGCGGGGTCGTCCCCCTGCGCATCGTCCCAAACGGAAAAGAGCAACACCCGCCGTCCGTCGGCCAGCTCTTGCAAGCCGAAATAGCCGACCTGCCAGCCGCAGACCATGAAGTAGGAGCCCGGCACGGTCCTCTCCACGGAAACCTCCAGAACGAACACGTCGGCGGCCGGACATTGCCAGGCCAGGTGGACCGACCGCGCCGCCCGTGGCAGGCCCTCTTCTGCCGCCAGGCCACCTGCCGGGCCGGCCCCGAGCAGCCCCAATAGCACGAGAAGCGACGGAAAAGTCGCGCAAGACAGCCCGTCTTTGGAAAAGGCATGGCGCGCCATCGGTGGGGAGACGCCCTTCACGGGACCCTGCCTCCTAGGCGTCGGTGGAATCCGGCGGGGCGGTGGAGGTGGTCCGTTCCACCCAGGCCGTGGCATGCTGGACGAGTTCGACCGCGTTTTTCAGGCCCAGTTTGCGTTTGATCTGCTCCCGGTAGTATTCCACCGTTTTAACGCTGAGATGGAGTTCCTGGGCGATTTGGCGCGTGGTTTTCCACCGGCCAATCAGTTCGAACACCTCCAGTTCGCGGTCGCTGAGCAGGTCGGCGGGCGAAGCGGCGGGAGCGGGATGTTTTTGCAATTGTTTTTGGAGGAGTTTCACCGCCATGGCGTCGCTGACGTAAACCGAGCCGTTCAGCAACCGGCGCACTGCTTCCAGCACCTTGTCCAGCGCCTGATCCTTCATCAGGTACCCCATGGCACCCGCCCGGAAGGCCACTTCGGCGTAAACGGATTCGTCGTGGACGCTCAGAACGAGGATGGGCATGGAGGGGAAACGCGCCTTGAGATTGCGCACCAGTTCAAGCCCGCTGGACTCCTTCAACGAAAGGTCGGCGATCACCAGGTCCGGTTTCAGTCGTTCGGCGGCTGAAAAGGCCGCGCCTGCGTCGGCCTCCTCGCCGCACACCTCCATGTCCGGTTGCCGGTTGATGAGCTGGGCAATCCCGAAGCGAACGACGGCGTGGTCGTCCACCAAAAGGATCCGGGCTTTCCTGCCCTCCGGTTGGGCGTGATGCCGCTGCGTCATGTCTCCGCTCCCAACGCCGCTGTTTGCAGCCATTCTGGCGCAGAAACATGGTCATTTGCAACAGGGAAACCCACCACGCGGGAGCCCCCGCAGGGCTGTTTCATCTGCACGGACCACAGGGGGCCGAGAATCCCATGGGCTCCGATCAAAAACCTCCGCTGAACCCCGGCGCGCCGGCCAGGGTTGGGTCCGGTCCAACCCGGGGCGCGGCGGTTTCCGGAGCGCAGGGGTCCCGGATCCCGGGAAATTGCTTGGACCTCCGGGGGCAACCCGTTAGAGTCCGGGCCGGTGCCTATGAAAAACAGCTCGCTTACACCCGCCCTGCTCGGCGTGTTGCTGGTCTTCACGCTCGGCACGCTGGGGCTGACGTTCTTGAACGTGCAATTGATCCGCAAGGCCAGGTCGCTCCAGGACGTGGCCAACCAGATCAACACCGTTCGAGCCACACTGGATTCCCTGGCCCGCGAGACCATCGCCTACAGTCAGACCAACCCGGCCATTGACCCGATCCTCATCTCCGTGGGGCTGAAGAACCCGGCCGCCAGCACCGGCACCGGAAACCGGCCGGCCGGCCGCCAGCCTTGAAACACGCCTGATCCGTTTCCCCAGACTCATGACTGCCATGAACGAGAACTCCGCACCCACTGCCCCATCTGCACCGCAGAGCCCTCGATCCTCGGCAGAGGACCTCACGCGCGCCGTTGCCAGACTCCAGACCCAGTTGCAGGCGGCGCTGGTGCTCATGATCATGGTGACCGGCGCGCTCAACCTCTACCTCCTGCGGCAGTACGTCGCGCTGCGAAAGGACGTGCAACGATTGGAGCCCCAGGTCGGCCAGATGATGGACATCTACAACAAGGCCACCGTTCCGCTGGCCAGGGTGTTCCTGGGGCATCTGGCCGACTACGCGCGGCAACACCCCGATTTCCAGCCCATTCTCGACCGGTACCGGATCCAGGTCGGCCCCGGCACGGGTGCGCCCCCGGCAGGCACACAGGCCCCCGCCCCAGGGGGCACCAATCCGGCCCCGGCCCGGCCATGACCGTCCGCTGCCGCGCTGGTAACAGGTCATCCATCCGCGGCCGGTCCGGCCTTCGACCTACGGACCCACGCTGCGGCATCCGAAAAGGTCCGGGATCGCAAACCCCGCGGTCGCGGGCTTGGGCGCGGCTCTTCGTCAGACAACCGGGAGTTCGCCTCCGCTGTCTGGCTGCTTCTGCCGTTCAAGAAGGCCAGGCAAAACCGCGGCGGTCCGTACGATCGCGCTCCCCGCGGCCCGGGCACCGACGGAGAGGACCGCCCTGCGACACCGGCCCGGCCTTCGGGCCGTGGCGCTTCGAATAGTCCGCGGGTGCGCCGGCGCGCTTCGTCCGCGTCCTGCCGGTGAAAAGTTGCGGCTCCTGGTCCCCACGTCCCCGTGGGGCCCCGCGCAAACCGGTCAACGCTTGAAATCACTTGTCCTTTCCGACACTTCCGAACGCGGCACGGCTGATCACCAGGCCCGTGGCCGGTCACGGAACCGGCTCTCAGGCCGCCTGCCGGGCGGGACCGTCAGGAAGTGCGAACCCGGCTCTCCGGCAAGACGCCGCGGCAGGAGATTGCCGCCGGTCTTCGCACCCCTACAATGGCCGCCATGGACGGGCTGGATTCGTGGCTTTTCCCGGGAGGGCAGTTCCTGGGTGTCCGCTGGAGCGTCTGGAAGTTTATCGGCTATGCGGGCAACGTGCTGTTTTTTTCCCGCTTCCTGGTCCAGTGGTACGCCACGGAAAAACTCAAACGCGTCGTGGTGCCTCCGGCCTTCTGGTGGTTGAGCCTGGCGGGTTCCCTCCTGCTGCTGGTATATGCACTGCGCCAACGCGATTCGGTGTTCATCCTGGCCTACCTGTTCACCTGGATCCCGTACACACGAAACCTGGTCATTCACTACCGGCACCTGGAAGCGCACCTGACCTGTCCGGCATGCCAACAACTCTGTCCGCCCCAGTCCCGTTTTTGCTTCCAGTGCGGAACCGCGCTGACGAAGGAAGTGCCTCCGCAGGGGGAAAGTCCCGCGGCCGGGAGATAGGAGGAAAGTGTGCAGTCCTACGGCGTGACCGGCTGTTGCAGCGACTGCACCACCTGTTCCAGCCGCCGGACCACATCGAGGGCCCGGGCCCGTCGCACCCCGCCGACCTGAAGAATCGCCTGTACGTCGTCCAAGATCTGCCGGGTGCGCCCGGGCGCCAGACTGGCGCCGTTTACCAGTGCATACAAGTCCGTGCCCAGCCGGCGGAGCTCACCCTCTTCGAGCACGGCGCCCGGCAGCGCCCGCGTCAGGGCTTCCACCACTTCTCGCAACGTGGTCTCGGCAGGCTTCTGCGGTCCTCGAGCAGCGGCGGTCAGGGCCTTCACGAGCGCATCTTTTTCTTCCGCCGTCACCGCCCCCGGTCCCTTGAGCGGTTCCAGGGCCTTCACCACTTGCGCGATGGCCGCCTGGGCGGCTGCGGCCGCGGCTTGTGCCGCCTGTGAAGTCGCCTGTTCGGGGGCGGCCACCTGCTCAGCCGGGGTCGTGACCCCCTGGCGAACGTTGTTCTGATTCACCAATTCCTTGGCGCGCTGTTTGACGATGACCGCCGCGGCTCCTTGTGCCGCGGCCGTGGGCACTTGGGCAACCGCGAGGGCGGCGCCCAGCAATACGAGGCAAAGTTTCATGACGACACTTCCTTTCGGATTCAGGGTTGTCCCACCGGGGCTGTGGAAGCCGTCCGACGGGCGGTGAGAGGGTGATCCTTGGACCACAGGTGCAGGTAGTCCACCACGATCATCTCCGCTTCACGCAGAACAAAGTCGTGTGCGGGAGATGTGCTGTCGTCCTCGTCCAACGGGTCCTCGTCGGCAGGATCGGCTGCGGGGGCTCCGTCCGGGTTCTCGCCCGGGGCGGAGGCCGATGCCAGCTGGTTGGTTCCGAGGCCGGAGCCCGGACTGTCCGAGTTCCGAGCAGACGGATTTGCTGGCGTGACCGGCTCCGGCAGCCCGGGCTTGTCCACATCAGCCAGGGTGATCTCCCACATCTTAAGCTGAACTTCGTGGCGGGCCAACCTCTCCTTCTGCCGGGCCTTCCGTCGTGCTTCCAGTTCCTCCTTTTCGCGCAGCCGCTCCTGCTCGTTCAGGGAGATGGTGCGATCGGCCTGCTGTTGCAGGAACCGCTCGATGTCCTCGCGCACATAGGCAAAATCCCGGGACGCGGCCACACGTTCGGCCGAACGTTTCCGGAGCTCTTCCAGGTAGGGTGCCACCCAGTCGAGCGGTTCGAACTTCGCGCTTTCGATCTTGTCCCAGGGCAACGGATTGTCCAACGCGCTTTCTCCCACCTCCTTGGAGACGTTCAGGACCGAAGGCAACACGATGTCCGGCACCACACCTTTCAACTGTGTGGACTCGCCGTTGGCACGGTAAAACTTGCTGATGGTGTACTTGAGCAGGCCGGGATCCTGGGTGAGCGTGGCGCTGGGCCGCATGAAGTTCCGCAACAGACTGGGTGCCTGCACCGTGCCTTTGCCGTGTGTGGACGCATCACCCACCAGCACCGCCCGGCCGTAATCCTGGAGCGCGGCAGCCACGATCTCCGACGCCGAGGCACTGAACCGGCTGGTCAACACGGCCATCGGACCGTCCCAGATCATGCGTGGATCACGATCCTCCTTGATCACCACCCGGCCCTCACCATCGCGGACCTGAACGATGGGACCGCGAGGAATGAAGAAACCCGCGATCCGGATGGCCTCGTCCAGCGATCCCCCGCCGTTGCGACGCAAATCCAGGATCAGCGCCTCCATCCCCTCCGCTTTGAGTTTCCGGATCAGCCGCGCCACGTCGGCGGCGCAACTGCGGTAGTCGGAACGCTCCTCCGATCCGGTAAAATCCATCGTCGAGTAAAAGGACGGCAGGTCAATGATCCCGATGCGTCGGACCGTGCCGTCCTCGTCCGGCCATTCGACCAGGCGGGCCTTGGCAGCCTGGTCTTCCAGACGGATCTTGTCGCGCACGAGGGTGACCACCTTGCGCACGGAGGGATCCGGCGCGTCAGCCGGAATGACCAGCAACCGGACCGTGGTTCCCTTGGGCCCGCGGATGAGCTCCACCACCTTGCTCAGGTTCATGTCCACCACGTCCACGAACGGGCCGTCCCCCTGTGCCACCCCCACGATGCGGTCCTTGGGTTTGAGCTTCTTGCTTCGCTCGGCCGGCCCACCCGGGATCAACCGCCGGATCGTGCAGTAACCGTCCGGCGAGGTCAGTTCGGCGCCGATCCCTTCCAGGGAGAGGTTCATCCCCATCGCGAAGTTCTCCATCTGCTGCCTGCCCAGGTAATCCGAGTGCGGGTCGTAGACGTGGGCCAGCGCGTTGAGGAAGACCTGCAACACGTCCGCATTGTCCCACTCCGCAAACATCCGCAGGTTGCGATGGTACCGGCGGATCAGCGTGTTGGTGATCTGCTGGTGTTTTTCACCGTTGAGTTTCTCCTGCAAATACTCGTAGCGAAGCCGCTCGCGCCAGAGCTTCCTGGCTTCCGCGAGATCCTTCGGATAGGGCGCCTCCCGCCGGTCCACCTGGATGCGCTCGTCCGTGTCGAAGCGGAATTCCTCCCTGCGCAGCAGCTCCTCCACGTAGGACACACGCTGCTGCAGCCGTTCGAAGAACCGCTCAAAAATCTCGAAGGCCGGCGTGGTGTCGAACCGGCGCAGGATGTAATCATCCAGACGGTGCCGGTAGAAATCGAACTCTCGCAGATCCGACTGCAGAAAATGCAGATGCTGGGGATCGTAGGACTCGAGGTAGCGATCCAGGAACCGCGAGGACACCTCGTCGTCGAGCCGTTGCCGTGTGTAATGCTGGGCCTCCAGGATCCGGGCCGTCACGTAAGCGATCCGCGCGTCTGCCGGAGACGGCTCCAGGCGCGGGGCCACGATCGGCTTCTCCACGGCGGGTTCCCCATCCGTCCCGCTGGCGCTGGCGGCCCCCGCCGGTGACACCGGGGCCAACCCCGCCAGGCAAACCGCGTATCCGATTGCCCAAAGCCATGCCCGCCGCCATCTGCCGGCGGCCCCTCGCACTCCATGGTTGCCACGCATGTTCACCAGACTTCGACCCAACTATAACCCGTTTTGTTCATTGTGAAAGAGGCGAGTACAGGAGCCGGCTGAAAACCCGGATCCCCCGGGCCAGACAGGAGCCGCCCGAGCAAAAGCCCGGCGAAGCGGACAAGGCCGCCGGCGCGAACGGCGAGGGCGCGTGGCCGAACTGGCGGCCAGAATCGTCTCCCCCACGCCCGCCCAGGTCCCCGCTACAGGCAATGGCATCCATCCCGAGCACCCTCCAATATGGCCCACCGGAGCACGCAGACCCACTCCGCACCCCCCGCGCTCGAGTCGGTGGACCCTGGCGGTATTCTCGGCCCGGCCCGGCCGTACCTGCACCGGGCACCACCCCGGGCGTTCCCCGTCAAAAGCGGAACGGCCTTCCACAAGGGGCTGGCCACACCTTGCGGGCAACGCCGGGAACGGGGTCGAATTCGGATCGTGACACCGGATCCGGCTCGTGGTATGTATCCTTTGCAAACTAAAGAAAACCGGCCCCGGCGCTCAAAAGCGAGGTTGGGCCGACCTGGTTCGAAGCGCCGCCGCAAACCGAGGCCGAAGAGGGCGTGAACTCCGCCCTCCGCGGCGGTGGAAGGAAAAGGAAGCGGGGAAGACGACCTCGGAGGATTACGGGGGGCCGGGAACAGCCAACCCGAACCGACATGAAACTGCAACCTGCCTACCGACGACAGGCCCGCGACCTGCAGGTCCGGCGTGCGTTCACCCTTATCGAATTGTTGGTGGTCATTGCCATCATCGCGATCCTGGCGGCGATGCTTTTGCCCGCGCTGTCCAGCGCCAAGAACCGCGCTCAAAAGATCGTGGACCTGAACAACAACAAGCAGGTCCTCACCGCCACCCATCTTTACGTGAACGACAACAACAACTTCCTGCCGTCGCCCGGCTGGGGAACCACCCTGCCCTGCTGGGCCTATGGCGCCAATCTGCCCCCGGGGAACACATCCATCCCCATGTTCCCCATTGCCCTCTCCAACCAGTTGGTGTACTTCGCCCGGGGTCAACTCTACGAGTACCTGCGCGACCCCAAGGTGATGAAATGCCCGGCGGATTCGAAAATCGATAACCTTTACGTGCAACGAAACATTTTGTTCACCAGCTACGTGTGGAACGGCTCCGTTTGCGGGTACGGCGCCCTGCAGAACCTGCCACCCAACCGGCCCCGGACCTACAAGATCACGGATTTCAAACCCCACGCGGTGTTGATGTGGGAAACGGACGAGACCACGCCGTTCTTCTTCAACGACACCTCGAGTTATCCCGATGAGGGCATCTCGGCCCGACACGGTAAGGCTGCCACGGTGGGGCTGTTCGGCGGCAGCACCGAGACCATCCGGCTGATCCGGTGGTACAGCTGGGAATTCGCCGGCACGCGAGACGCCCGCGGCGGCAGTATCCCCGCCACCATGCTGCCCAATCGCGCCTGGAACAATCCGGGCCATCCTCAGGGCAGGTTCTGAAAGCTTGGCGCGTTGACCCAACGAACCCCGATTGATTGCACCCATGAAAACGCGTGTCCTTGGCCTGGGTTTCGCCGGTCTTGCTCTCGTCTGGACTCTCGCAAGCGGCTGCGGCAAGAAGGAGGAGGAAACCCCAGCGGCGCCTCCGGCGGCAGAAGTCACTCCGGACACCGGCCAGGCTCAGACGGCTCAACCCGAACCCATGGCAGTCGGTCCCACTGCCGCCGATCTGGCGGCGCAACAGGCGGCCATGGAACGACTGCGCCAGGCCGAGATGGCGGCCAAACAGAAGGAATACGAAAAGGCTGTGGAGGCCATGCTGGCCATCCAACAGCAACAGCGCATCCTCTCCGAACAGCAGGCGCAGCTCTACTACCAGAGGATGCAACAGCTCCAGTCGGACCTCGCGGCGGCCATCGCGGCCGGAGACCCGCGCGCCAAAGCAGCCGCTGAGCGTCTGCGCCGGGCCGCGACACCTCGTTGATCCCGTCGCCTCTCGGCAAAAGCCGGTCCGCCACGAGGCTCGTTGGCCCGGGACGGTGGGTGCGCCCACCCGACGGGGACAAGGCGTCCGACGCTGTCGCCCGGGCGGGATGCGAGCTCGCGCACGGTCCGTTCCGTGTGCGTGTCTGGCAGCGGCTCGGAAGCGCTTGCTTGTTTCTCTCTCGCACTGCCCGGTCTGGCACCTTCGGGTTCGCTGGAGTCGCCTTGGCATCCATGGCCTGCGGTGAAAAGCCCTCCGGGTAACCCCGCCCTGCGGCCTTGTTTCCCGGCCGGATCACACCTAGGCTGCTGCGGGCACGGTTCCAGGACATGAAAAGGCGATCCGGAAAGTTGTTACAAGGGCTGTTGATCGTCCTGTTGGTGTTGAACGTCGGGATGGGCGCCCGCATGTACCGGCAGGCCCTCCAGCGCGACGGCGCAGACACGCCCTATCCGCACCTGGACGTCTTCTCCCGGGTCCTCGAGATCGTCCACAAAGACTACGCCAATGGAACCAACCTGACCTACCAGAAACTGGTCCGGGGCTCGATCGATGGATTGCTCGCCACACTGGAGGATCCGTACAGCGAGTACCTCGATCCGGATCGTTTCCGGGATCTGCAGGACGACACCGAAGGGGAGTTTGGAGGGCTTGGTTTGGTGGTGGGCGTGCGCGAGGGACATCTGACGGTCGTATCCCCCATGGAAGGTTCGCCCGGTTTCCAAGCCGGCATCCTGAGCGGCGACCGAATCGTCCGTATCGAGGACGAGTCCACGGAGGGAATGTCGCTGGAGGAGGCGGTTCGGCGGCTGCGCGGGCCGCCGGGCACCGAGGTCACCATCACCCTTTACCGTCCCTCGACGGATCGGACCCTCACCGTCACCCTCCGGCGCGCGGTCATCCAACTGGACATGGTGAAGGACCTCAACAACCGGAAGGAGTTTCCACTCAGTCCGGAGGGGATCGGCTACGCGCGCATCACCCAGTTTGGCGACAAGGCCGATCGCGAGCTTCGTGCCGCCCTGCGCAGGATGAGGGCGCGGGGCCTGCGCGGGCTGATCCTGGACCTCAGATGGAACCCCGGCGGGCTGCTGGAACAGGCGGTGGCCGTGAGCGAGGAGTTTCTCGACCCTGGCCGGCTCATCGTGACCACGCGGGGTCGCAACCCGGTGTACAACCAGGAATTCCGCTCCGGCCGCTCCGGTGACCGCCTCCACGGCCTGCCGATGGTCGTGCTGGTCAACCGGGGCACCGCCAGCGCGGCCGAAATCGTCGCCGGCTGCCTGCAGGACCACCGGCGCGCAGTGCTGATCGGCGAACCCACCTTCGGCAAGGGCAGTGTCCAGAGTGTCATTCCCCTGCCGGGCGGTGCGGCCCTGCGGCTGACCACCGCCAAGTATTTCACCCCATCCGGGCGCGTGATCCACGAGCGCGGCATCACGCCCGACGAGGTCGTGCCGCTGACCGAGGAGCAGGAACGCGATCTCCTGCTGCTGCGGGCCCCCGGCGGCTTGGAAGGCCTGCCCCTGGAGGAACAGGAACGCGCACGCCGGGCCCGCGACCCCCAGTTGGAACGTGCCATGGAACGGTTGCGTGACGAATGGGCCCGCCCCCGAGCCGCGTCCCGCCAGCCGGCACCCCCGGCCTTTTCCTCCTGAACCCATGATCGGGAGGTGTCTCCAGCCCGCTCCGCCCCGCTTGGGCGCCTGTCCCGCACACACGGGTTCGCCCGTGCAACCGTCTCCCCGTATCCCGCCTTTGCGCGCTTTCCCAGGCCGGAATTTCTTCTTTACCGATGACCGTCTTTGCCCTCGAAACTTCATGTGACGAGACCAGTGCGGCCGTCGTCGTGGACGGCGAGGTCCGTGCCAACGTCGTGTCCTCCCAGATCCGCCTTCACGCAGAATACGGCGGGGTGGTGCCGGAGCTGGCGGCACGCGAGCATCTGCGGAACCTTCTGCCGGTTTCTCGCGCGGCGTTTGAAACGGCGCGCACGGATCCCGGGCAGGTGGATCTCATCGCCGCCACACGTGGACCGGGCCTGCCAACGGCCCTCCTGATCGGCCTGAAAGCCGCCCAGGCCATGGCCTTTGCCCTGCAACGGCCGTTCTACGGTGTCCACCACCACGTCGCTCACCTCTACTCGCCCTGGATCACCGGGGACCCGCCGCGAGCCGATTTCCGCTCCTTCGAGCCTCACATTTCGCTGGTCGTCAGCGGCGGGCACACCCTGTTGGTTCATGTCCCGCAGCTGCTGGAACATCGCCTGCTCGGGTCCACCCTGGATGACGCCGCGGGCGAATGCTTCGACAAAACCGGCAAGTTGCTCGGGCTCCCCTATCCGGCCGGGCCGGTCATGGACCGGCTTGCTGAGAACGGCAATCCCGAAGCGTACGAGTTTCCCCGTCCCCTCCGCGATGAGCCCAACGATGATTTCAGCTTCAGCGGACTCAAGACCGCCGTGCGGTATTACCTCCGTGATCACCCGGAACTGGCCCGGGATCCAAAGGCGTTGCCCGACCTGTGCGCCAGCGTCCAGGCCGCCATCGTGGACGTTCTGGTCACCAAAACCGTGCGCGCGGCCCGTCGGTTGGGTGTCAAACTGGTGACCGCATCCGGCGGGGTCGTTTGCAACCGCGCCCTCCGCAGCGAACTCCAAAAGACCTGCGCCGCGCACGGGCTGCGGTTGCGCCTGGCCGCGCCCGCCTTCTGCACCGACAACGCCGCCATGATCGCCGTGCTGGCCAGCTTGCAGGCCCAACAAGGGAGGCCGCCCACCGACCTCGACGCCGAGATCCGACCCGACTGGTCGCTCGAGGAAAGCCATGCCTGAACCGCTCCCCATTTACGAGGTCGAAGCCCAACTGGTCGCACAACTGCGGCGACACCGCAGACTGCTCCTCTCGGCACCCACCGGTTCGGGCAAATCCACGCAGGTGCCTCAGATTCTCCTCCGGCACGGATTACTGGGCAACGGTCAGGTCATCCTGCTGCAGCCGCGCCGGCTGGCTGCACGACTCCTGGCCGCACGGGTCGCCTCCGAAATGGGTTGCGAGCCGGGCAAAACGGTCGGTTACACCATTCGTTTCGACAACGTCAGCGGCCCTGATACCCGAATTCGTTTCGTGACCGAGGGCATCCTGCTCCGGCAGATGCTGGATCAGCCCGCCCTGCCCGGGGTGACAGCCCTGATCTTCGACGAGTTCCACGAGCGTCACCTCTACGGCGACATCACACTCGCCCGGGCTCTGGAGCTCCAGGAACAACTCCGGCCGGATCTCCTCATCGTGGTGATGTCCGCCACGCTGGACGTGCCGCGGTTGCAGGCGTACCTGCAGGAGTGGCGCGTGCCACCGCCGGCCCCGTGGCTGCCCGCCTGCGCCGTGGTCGAGGCATCCGGGCGACTGCATCCGGTCGAAATCGTTTACTGGGACCAACCGCCCCGGCGCCAGCCCCAGCCCGTCTGGGAAAAGGCCGCCCGGGCCTTCGCTCAATACGTGTCCGGCAGCGGCCCCGGCGACGTGCTCATCTTCATGCCGGGCGCCTACGAGATCCATCAAACCTTGCGCGCCTTGGAACGCCTCCCGGAAGCCTCCGACTTCGTCCTGCTGCCCCTCCACGGCGAACTGCCTCCCGGCCAACAGGACGCCGCGCTGCGCCGATACGATCGGCGCAAGGTCGTCGTGGCCACGAACGTGGCGGAAACCTCGGTCACCATCGAGGGCGTTCGCCTGGTCATCGACAGCGGCCTGGCCCGAATCCCGCGCTACGATCCCGTCCGCGGGATCAACACCCTGTGGATCGAACCCATCAGCCGCGCCTCGGCGGATCAACGGGCCGGCCGTGCCGGCCGCACCGCGCCCGGCCTCTGCATCCGCCTGTGGGGCCGACAGGAACACGCCGCCCGCCCCGAACGGGAGACACCGGAAGTGCAGCGGCTGGACCTGGCCGAGGTCCTCCTGCTCCTCAAGGCCGCCGGTGTGGAAAACCCGGCCTCTTTTCGCTGGCTCGATCCCCCCGATCCGCGGGCCCTGGCCCGCGCGGAAGAACTGCTCCTCGAACTGGGCGCACTGGAACCCGCCTCCTCCACAGACAACGACACCGGCCCCGGGAACCCAACCGACGGCCGGCCCACCCGCATCACCGGGTTGGGCCGCCGCATGCTGGCCTTCCCGCTCCATCCGCGTTACGCCCGCATGCTCCTGGAGGCCGACCAACTCGGCTGCGTACGTGAAGCCTGCCTCGCCGCCGCCCTCACCCAGGGACGGGAACTGCTCCAGCGCGGGGTGCCACGCGAGGTGGAACATGCCCGGGACGACCTCCTGGGTGTCCGGTTCGCCAGCGATTTTCACCGCGTCATGCACGCCTGGGACCACGTTCGACAACGCGGGTTTCGTCCCGACGTCTGTGAACGACTGGGCGTCAACCGCCGCACCGCCCTCCAAGTGGCCGATCTTTGGGAACAGTTCCTCCAAATCGCCCGTCGCCAGGGACTCGACACCGACGCCGGCCCGGCCCCGCCGACGGCCCTCGCCCGGGCAATCTTGTCCGCCTTCCCGGATCACGTGGCCCGGCGCCTCGACACCGGCACGCTCCGTTGCGAACTGGCGGGCGGTCGCCGCGCCGTCCTGGACCCGCAAACCGTCGTGCGGGAGTCACCGCTCGTCGTGGCGGCGGAAATCCGGGAAATCCAGGACTCAGACGGCAAAACGGAAACCGTGCTGGGCCTCCTCTGCCCCGTGGACCCGGCGTGGATCCGTGAAATGTTCCCCCACGAACTGAGCACCACGATCGAGTGCTTTTTCGACCCCGCCACCCGGCGCGTGGAAGCCCGGGCCCAAACCCGGTGGCGTGACCTGATCCTGGAACAGCGCCACGTGGATCCTCCGCCGGAGGCCGAGGCGTCCCGACTGTTGGCCGCCGAGATCCTCGCAGGCCGGCTCACGCTCAAAAACTGGAACGACGCCGTCGAACAATGGATCACCCGCCTCAATTTCCTGGCCGCAGCCTGCCCGGAACTCGCTCTCCCGGCCTTCACCGAGGAAGCCCGTCGCAGCGTCATCGAAACCCTGTGCCACGGCGCCTGCTCGTACAAGGACATCAGGGATCGCGAGGTCGCCTCCGTTGTCCGATCCTGGCTTTCGGAGGCGCAACAGGTCCTGCTGGACCAGCACGCGCCCGAACGCGTCCGCCTCCCCAACGGCCGCACCCCGCGGGTCCGCTACCGGCCTGACGGCCCGCCCTGCATCGCCCTTCGCATCCAGGAACTCTACGGGGTCACCGAAACCCCGCGCATCGCCATGGGACGCGTGCCCCTGGTCGTACAGATCCTCAGCCCCGGCATGAAACCCGTCCAGATCACCCAGGACCTGGCCGGTTTCTGGCGCGAGCATTACCCCCGTCTCAAACAGGAACTCCAGCGCCGCTACCCGAAACACGAATGGCGTTGAACTCCGGCTGTCTCCACCCCGTTCCGGCCAACCAGGCGGCACGGCAGCTCTGTCCGCAGTGCGGCCTCTGCTGCAACGGTGTCCTGTTCACCGATGTGCGCATCTCCGACCCGGCCGAAGCCGAAGCCCTGCTGAAACTCGGCGTGGACCTGCGCCGTCGCTCCGACAAATGGCGCCTGCCCCAACCCTGCCCGTGTTTCGACGGTTCGCTCTGCCGGGTTTACGACCATCGCCCGGCCCGATGCCGCTCGTTCGCTTGTGGCGTGCTCCAAAGGGTCATTCAGCGGCAAATCACCCTCGATCAAGCCCGTGAAATCGTCCTGCGCACCCGCCGGGCGCTCGCGGCAGTGGAACGCGCCCTGGCAGGCACAGGGAGCGCATCACCCGCGCGGCCGCTCCGCCATCGGGTGGCACGCGCGCTGGCCGGGCCCGTGGACTTGAGCCGGCCGGGCGGACCCTCCGCTCAAGGCCGTCTGCTCCGCGCGTTCGAGCGTTTGAACCGCCTCCTCCAGGACGAATTCCTTGCCCTCCGTCCCGCCCCGTCCGACCGCGGCGACCGCGAGCCCTGAAGGTCTTTCCGCGTCCGGGCCCGCCCGATTGGCCCTTCACGCGTTTTGCCGATTGCCTTTTGCCCCCTGCTGCGCTAGTTGAGCCCTCATGCGTTTCATCGCGGGGCTGATCGAAAAGCTGCAGCGCCATCCCAAGCGGATCGTCTTCCCGGAAGGCACCGAACCGGCCGTCCTGCAGGCTGCACGGCAGTTTTATGCCCTCCGGTTGGGCGCGCCCATCGTGCTGGGATCGCGTGACCGGGTCCAGGCCGTGGCCCGCGAGCACTCCCTTTCCCTGGATGGCATTCGCGTGCTCGACCCGGCCCGCAGCGAAGAACTGGAAGGGTTCGTCACACGGTACACGCGGCTGCGCCGGGCCCGGGGCCTGCCCGAAACCGACGCGCGCGAAACGCTGCTCCAGCCCAATTTCTTTGCCAGCATGATGCTCGCCCTGCACCAGGCCGATGGCATGGTCAGCGGCGCCACCCACACCATGGCCGGCGTCATGCGGCCCCTGCTCCAGATCGTCGGACCGGCACCCCACACCCGCACCATGGCCGGCTGTACGGTGGTCGAACTCGCCGACTCCCGATTCGGCGAGGCGGGCGTGCTTTTCCTGGCCGACTGTGCGGCCATCCCCGTCCCCACCGTGGAAGAGTTGGCGGAGATTGCCGTCTCGACCGCGCGCCTGGCCCGGCACCTTCTCGGGGTGAAACCCCGCGTCGCCCTCCTCTCCTTCTCCACCAAGGGAAGCGCCGAGCACGAGTCCGCCGGCCGCGTCCGGGCCGCCACCGCGCTGGCCCGGCAAAAGGCGCGGGACCAAAACCTCGAGGCCATTTTCGAAGGCGAGGTCCAGATTGACGTGGCGCTCGATCCCGAAGCAGGCCGTCGTAAGTGCCCCGACCTGGCTCTTCCCGCCCCCGCCAACGTACTGATCTTTCCGGAACTCAACTCGGCCCAGATCGCAGCCCGCCTTCTGTATCACGTGGCCCGGGCCGAGGTCTATGGTCCGGTCCTGCTGGGGCTGGACCGGCCGGCCGCGAACGTCCCCCGTGGCTCCGCTGCCTGGGACATCCTCGGCGCGGCAGCCATCACGGGTGTGCAAGCCATCCATTTCCCGCTCCTGTATCCCGGCGCCGGCCAGAACATCCCCGGAGAAGCCCGTCCATGAATCCCCTGCTTCGATTTCTCAACCCCCAGTTGGATCGACTGCCGGTCTATCAGCCCGGCCGCCCCATCGAGGAAATCGCGCGGCTCTACGGCCTGGACCCGAACGCCATCGTCAAGCTCGCCTCCAACGAGAATCCACTGGGTCCGTCCCCGCGCGCGCTGGAGGCCCTTCGCGCGGCGGTCGAATCGGTGCACCTCTACCCGGACGGCCACGCCTTTGCCCTCCGACAGCGCCTGGCAGCCAAACTCGGCGTCAGCACCGAACACATCGTCCTGGGCAACGGCTCCAACGAGGTGCTCGAACTGGTCGGACACGCCTGGCTGCGGCCCGGGGTGGATGTGGTGGTCTCCCGCTACTGCTTCGCCGTTTATCCGCTGGTGACCCAGTTGTTCGGCGCCCGCCTCATCACGGTGCCCGATCGCAACCACGCCCATGACCTGCCGGCCATGCGCGCCGCCCTCACCCCGCAAACGCGGGTCGTGTTCATCGCCAATCCGAACAATCCCACCGGCACGTGCGCCACACCGGATGAACTGCGGCAGTTCGTGGCGGGCGTTCCCCCGGACGTGCTCATCGTCCTGGACGAGGCCTACATCGAGTATCTCGACCAGCCCGCGGATTTCCTTCCCGAGATCCGGTCCGGCCGTCCCAACCTCCTGCTTGTCCGGACATTCTCCAAAATCTACGGCCTGGCCGGCCTGCGCATCGGTTACGGGATCGGGCACCCGGACCTGGTGGCCGCCCTCGAAAAGGTCCGCGAGCCCTTCAACGTGAACCGCGCTGCACAGGCCGCGGCCCTGGCGGCCCTCGACGACGAGGCTCACGTCGAACAGACCCGCGCCCTCAACCGGGCCGGCCTCCGCCAACTGGCCGAGGGTTGCACAGCACTGGGGTTGGACTACGTCCCTTCCGCAGCCAACTTCCTCCTGGTCCGGGTGGGCGACGCCCAGGCGGTCTTCGAAAACATGCTCCGGCAGGGCGTCATCGTCCGACCCATGGACACGTACGAGCTCCCCGAGTGGATCCGTATATCGGTCGGCCGGCCCGAGGAAAACGACCGTTGTCTGCGGGCACTCGCGCAGGCACTGAACCGCTGAGTTCCAACCTGCGGGCGGCCGTGACCGATGCCGTTCTCACGTAACCACCGGGTTCCACGCGCCGCCGCCCGGGTCACAGAAAGCCCCGCACTCCTCCATCCGAAGGTGGCGGCCGGTCCCCGGCTTTGGCCCACCCAACCCCGGCTCAGCTCAGCCAGAAACTGAAGTACAGGTACATCCCCAGCACGCTGGCCAGAATGAACAATGCCATGAAGATGTTGCCGGCGTCCCAACTCTTGCGGATCTCCTCGGCGGCCTCCTGATGGATGGAACCGTACGTCAGGCCGCGCACCTTTTCCTCGGGCGGCGGCGCGGTCAACAGCGACGCCACGATCATCACAAGTGCACTGATGGCAAACAACACGCCGGTCGCGTACAGGAAGTTGAAATCTCCGATGGCCGCCAGCCAGGCCGGTTCCTGAAACTGTTTCTCCTTGCCGAAGAACACCTGGATGGTGAGCTTCAGCATGCCCAGAACAAACCCCGTGCCCAGGGCCCAGGTGGCCCCCGCACTGTTCAACCGCTTCCAGAACAATCCGAGGAAAAACACCGCGGTGATCGGAGGCGCCAGATAACCCTGGACACTTTGCAGGTACTGGTACAGGCCGCCTCCCGAAACCTTGGCCATGACGGGAATCCATATGATGCCCAACACCACCACCGTGGCGGTGGCAATCCGGCCCACCATCAACAGGTGTTGCTCCGACTGACCGGGCCGGATCTTCTCGTAAATGTCCACCGTGAAGAGCGAGGCGCTGGAGTTGAACAGCGAGGCGAGCGAACTCATCAACGCCGCCAACAGACACGCCACAATCAGGCCCCGGATGCCCGGCGGCAACAACATCCGCACCAATGACGGAAACACCTGGTCGCCGTCAATCGGCGCCACCACCTCGCCGTTCACGATCTTGGGCGGCAACTGGATGATCCCCTTCTGATGCAGCGCCCAACCGATCATGCCGGGGATCAGGAAGATCAAGACCGGCCACAGCTTCAGCACGCCACCGAACAATGCGCCCCGCCGGGCCGTCGTCAGGTCACGCGCCGACAACACGCGCTGCACGATGTACTGGTCCGTGCACCAGTACCACAGACCGATGATGGGCGAGGCGATGAGCACCCCCAGCCACGGGAAATCCGGATCACTCAAGGGCCGCCAGAGCGCAAACTGGTCCGCGTTCGTCTTGCACGTGGCCACCAGCTCGCCCCAGCCCCCCAGCTTGCTCAACCCGATGGCCGTGATGACAAACGAACCAAACAGAATGATCACCGCCTGCGGGGTGGCCGTGTTCATGATGGCGCGCATCCCGCCGAACACCGTGTAGATGCCGGTGATCACCACCGTGCTGAACGCCCCCACCCAGAACGCGTTCTGCGGGCTGCCGAACGTGTCCGGCAACAACGCCTGAAACACCACCGCACCCGCGTACACCGTCACGCTCACCTTCGTGAACACGTAGGCCACCAGGGAGACACACGAAAGCACCCAGCGCGTCCGCGAGCTGAACCGTTTTTCCAAGAACTCCGGAATCGTCGCCACCCGGGACTTGTAGTAGAAGGGCACGAACAACCCCGCCAGCACGATCAAACACCACGCGTGCAACTCCCAGTGAGCCATGGCCATGCCGGTGGAGGCCCCCTGCCCGGCCAGGCCCACGATGTGTTCCGACCCGATGTTGGATGTGAAAATCGAGGCACCGATCACCACCCACCCGGCGTTGCGACCCGCCAGAAAGTAGTCCGTCGTGTCCCGCTGGTGCCGCCCGTACCACCACGCGATCCAGGCAATCAACACGAAGTACAGGAAAATGACGACCCAGTCGATCCAGTGCATGGCAGGTTCTCCTCCGCGAGGCTCATCCGGAACCAGACCCACGCGATCGACCCGCCTCGTTCGGGCCAACCGCCACAGGAAAGCCGGCATCCCGGGACATAAACCGCGAACGACCCCATCCGTGCGGCCGGCACCCAGGCTGTCCCGCGACCACTTGGCATGCCATTTCTAAGCTTTCCACAGTAATCGCCGCCCAGTTCAACCCGCACCCACCCGGGGTGTCAATCCCGAATGCGCAACCACACCGCCCACGAAAATGCAATCCCAACTCCGCCCAAAAACGGAGGCATCCTCACCGGCGCAGCCGCAGACCCTTGCCGTGAAGCCGAAAGCCCGCCTGCGCGGGCAGGTCCGTCGCCCGGGCCCGGTCCAAACACCCGCCAGAATCACGGCCGCCCGACACCGCCGGCCCACCGCCGGCCCCACACCCACCAGCAGTCCAACCTCCCCGCCACGGCGTCATCATGGTCCGGTCCTGCCATCATCCGCCGGCCCGGTACTACAGGAGAATCCCAACCATGCACGCCGTGGCATAGGTTGTCAGCACCCCGCCCAACATGGCGCGCACACCCAGCCGCGCCATCTCGCCGCGCCGCTCCGGGGCCAACGAACCGATTCCCCCCACCTGAATCGCAATGCTGGTGAAATTGGCAAAACCGCACAGCGCGTACGTGGCCAGGATGAACCCACGCTCGCTCACCACCGTGTCCGGATGCGTGAGGGTGGCGTACCCGATGAACTCGTTCAGCACAATCCGCTCACCCAGGATCCGGCCCACCGTGAGGCAGTCCGCCCAAGGCACCCCCAGCAACCATGCAAACGGTGCGTTCAACCAGCCGAGCAGATCCTCCAATCGGACCGGCTCGTTCACGCCGAGCCACCTTTGCGGCGCCGCCAACAGCCCGTTGACCAGCGCCACCAACGCCACAAAGGAAATCAGCATGGCCAGCACGTTCAGCGAAAGACGAAGTCCCTCACCCGCCCCGTGGCACAGGGCGTCCAAACTGTTCACCGTCGTCCGGGGAGGATCCTCCAACCGGCCGCTGGCCGTCCGGCTCGTCGCCGTCTCCGGGACCAGGATTTTGGCCATGAACAACGCGGCCGGCGCGTTCATCACCGAGGCTGTGAGCAGGTGACCCGCCATCTCCGGGTGCCCGGCTTCCGCCCCCATCCGGGCGTACACCGCCGCCACGCCGCCCGCGATGGTGGCCATGCCGCCGGTCATCAAACAGAGCAGCTCACTTCGCGTCATCGTGGGGATGTAGGGTCGCACCAGCAACGGTGCCTCGGTCTGACCCATGAAGACATTGGCCGCGGCCGACAGGGTCTCTGCGCCACTCGTCCCCATCAGCCGCCGCATCACCCACGCCATCGCGCGCACCACCCGCTGCAACACGCCCCAGTGATACAATAGCGCCGAAAGACTCGAGACCAGGATGATCGTCCCGGTCACCAGAATGGCGAACACCAAACCACTGCCACGGAAGACCTCATTCATCAGGGTGGTGTCGGCCAGGGGACCGAAAACAAACCGACTGCCCTCGTCCGCGTAGGCAGTCAGCGCCCGAACGGCACGGCCGGCCGCGGCAAACAATGCCTGGCCGCCGGTGGTCTTGAGCAACAGCAGCGCCAGGACGAACTGCAGAACCAGGCCCCAACCGACCGTTCGCCACGGAAACCGGCGGCGGTCCGCCGAGCACACCCAGGCCAGGGCAACCATCGTCCCCAGCCCCAGCAGGCTCACCAGCCGACCTTCCATGGGCGTCACCTTACCCGGCAGCGCTCCCGCGGGTCGAGCCGGCCCTGTTTGCCACCCCCCTGAAGGACCGGAGGTTCAGCACGGTCGCGCCCTTTCGACCCCTCGCAGGCACGAGATCTCACGGAAGAGCCTGTGGAGCGGCGGCCCGGCCGGCCAGCCCGCGCCTTTCCACCTCCGCCCACAAATGCCTGAATGCCCGTGCGAAAACGCCGGGTTGTTGACGAACCCAACGGGAGACGACCGCCGGATCGAACCACGCCCCGTCCTCGATCTCCTCGGGCGGCCAAACGAAAGGGCCCTCGTGACGCAACCGGTAAACCCACACAAATTCCTGGTCCGTCTCCGGACAGGCCTCCAGCTTGAACCAGCGCTCCAGAGGCGCATGAGCCCGGACGCCCAGTTCCTCCTGCAATTCCCGGACCGCCGCGGCGTCGTAATTCTCACCAGCATCCACGTGACCCGAGGCGGAAGAATCCCAAACACCCGGTTCCCGATCCTTTTGTTGCGAACGCTTTTGCAGGAAAAGTTGGCCCCGGGCATTGAACACCAACACGTGCACCGCCCGGTGGCGCAGCCCCCGACCGTGCACCTCATCCCGCGGCGCCCGGCCGATCACCTCGTCCCGTTCGTTCACCACGTCGAACCATTCGGTCGTGTTCATGTCTGCAAGGCGCGGGCCAGCTCCACGTACTGCTCCAGCGACACCGCCTCGCCCCGGACCGCCCGCGACAGTCCGAGCCGATCGAACGCTTCCGCCAGCTTCGACTCGGGCCATTCCGCCCGGAGCAGCTTGAACATCTGCTTCCGCCTCTGAGAAAACGCCCGCCGCACCAACCGGTCAAACACCTCCCGCAACTCCGGCGGCACCTTCGGACACCGTTCCAGCACCAAACACGTCGAGTCCACCCTGGGCACCGGATAAAAACATGTCGCCGGAATCCGGAACCGCGACCCCGGTTGATACGTCCGCTGCACCAGCAACGTCAAAAGCCCGTAGGCGGGGTCGCCGGCCCGCGCGGCGATGCGGTCCGCCACCTCCGCCTGCACCGTCACCACCAGCCGGACCGGGGGACGTTCCAGCGACGCCAGCTCCACCAGCAAGGGCGAGGCCACCGAGTAAGGCAGATTCGACACCACGCACCATCCGTCCAGATCCGGCTTTTCCTCCTGCAGGTATTCCAGCGCATCCCGCACCCAAACCTCGAGGCGCGCGTGATGCCCCAGCCGCTCCTCCAACAGCCGCGCCAGCCGGGCGTCCTTCTCGATCGCCCGCACCCGCGCACCGGCGGCCAACAACCGTTCCGTCAACGGACCCAGACCGGGCCCGATCTCCAGCACCGGCGCACCCTCCCGCAATCCGGCCGCCGTCACCATCCGGTCCAGTTGATGGGCATCATGCATGAAATGCTGGCCCAGCCGGCGGCTCAGCCGGATTCCCTCCGACTCCAACAGGGTGCGCATCTCGGACAATCTCATGCCTGCTTCCCTCCCTGCCGCGCCCACTGACGGGCCGCCCCGGCAAGAGCGTCTCCAAGCGCGGCCACCGCACGGTCCAGAGCCGCCCGGCTGATCGTCAGCGGCGGCGTAAAGGCCACCACGCTGGCCTCGGCACCCTCCGGTAGCAACAAAAAGCCGCGCTCCCGCATCCGCTTCAGAGCTTCCCACACCACCGGCGTGGCCGGCCGCCCGTCACTGTGCCGTACCTCCAAGCCCACCATCAGACCGAGTCCGCGCACCTCGTACTCCAAGCCGCGCGCCGGCTCCACCAAGCGCAGGCGATCCATCAACCATCCGCCCAGCCGCGCCGCCCGCGCCGCCAGACCGCGCTCCTCCAGGGTCCGGATCTGCGCCAGGGCCATGCAGCACCCGAGCGGGTTGCCTTGGAACGTGCTCGTATGAAGAGCCTCCCCTTGCGAGGGCGGCCACGCCGCCTCCATCAGATCCGACCTCCCCACGCACGCCGAAAGCGGAAAACCGCCCGTGAGGGCCTTGCCCAGGCAGATCAGGTCCGGCACCACACCGGCGTGTTCACAGGCAAACCACGCACCGGTCCGGCCGAACCCGGTGAAGATCTCGTCGAGCACCAGCAACACTCCGCGGGCATCGCACCACGCCCGCAAGCGCGGCAAGAACGACCCGGGCGGAACGCGGATGCCGCCACGCCCCTGCACCGGTTCCACCAGCACCGCGCCGAGCCCATGCCGGCGATGCAGACGTTCCAGGCACGCCTCCACCAGCGGCACGTCGGCCTCCCGCGCCGGAAACGGCACGAAACGCCCGAACCGCCGCAACTGCGATTCGAACGGTTGCCGGAACAAATCCCGATGCGTCACGTTCAGCGCCCCGTACCCAAGCCCGTGGTACCCGCCCTCGAAAGCCGCCACCCACGGCCGACCTGTGGCACGGCAGGCCGTTTTCAGCGCCACTTCCACGGCCTCGAACCCCGTGCAGGCCAGGATGGCCCGCCCTTTCAACCCGGCGCGGCGCCCCTGGGTCCAGCGCTCGAACGTGATCCGGCTCAGCTCCCGCAACAACTCGATCTTTCGCACGTGCGGATGCACGTCTCCCATGCCGTGGATCAATTCCCGGATTTGACCCCGCAGGGCCCGTACCAACTCCGGATTTCCATACCCCGCCATCGCCACGCCAAACGCCGCCGTCAAATCCAGGTAGCGCCGTCCCTCCACGTCCCACACCCACTCGCCGCGTGCCCGCAACCAGACAATGGGCCACCGCCCATCCGGATCCAGGTACGTCACGTTGGGTGCCTCATACCGCCTCAGCGTCTCCAACCAGGCACGGTTGCCGGTTCTTCTGCCCGTTCTTTTGATCATACCTCTCCAACGTGGATCTCTGTCCGCTTAACCTTCGCCGCCCTCCTGTCCGGCGGCTCGACCTTCCCCATGCCCCCTCACACACCGCGTTGGTCGGGCGGCCAGATCCATTTGTGCAGTTGGGTCTGAAACCGCACCGGCAGGGCATCCGCCAGTAGCCGTTCCGCCAGTTCGCGCGGGCTCAACCGGCGTTGACCGGCCGGGACAGGTTTCAACGCCGGGTCCTGTTGGGCAGGTGTGAGGGGGTGCACCCAAGAGATCAGGATCGGGCAAAGCCGGTGCAATTGCCGGCCCAGGATCTGGTCGCGCGCCCATTCATAATCCTCCACCGTGCCGATGACGAACTTCAGCTCGTCCGTGGGCCGGAGCACCTCCAGGTTCTCCCACCGGTTCCGATCCGCCTCGCCGCTGCTGGGACATTTCAGATCCATGATCCGGTGCACCCGCGGATCCACGGGCCGGATGTCCAGCGCACCGCTGGTCTCCAACAGCACCGTGTGCCCGGCATCGCACAACGCCCGCAGCAGCGGCAACACCCCGGCTTGCGCCAGCGGTTCACCGCCGGTCACCTCCACCAGCGGCAGCCGGACGGATTCGCCATCCCGACCCGGCACCCGCAGGTCCGCCTCCCGGAACGGCCGGGCTCTCCGCGCGACCTCCTCCAGAATCGCTGCGCGACTCATCCGACGCCCTTCCCGGAAGGCATAGGCCGTGTCGCAGTAGGAACACCGCAACGGACAGCCGGTCAGACGCACAAACACACACGGCAGACCCGACCAGCTGCTCTCACCCTGCACGCTGAAAAAAATCTCGTTCACTACCAGGCTGTCGTCCGACATCGCCCGCCACTCTTTCGCAACGCCGGGCGCTTGACAATGGCGAACCATTTGCCGCGCCCGCCCCACCCCTTGCACCCCGCTGATCCCCCTCTAAATTGACCCGGTGATCGTGCCCTGCGAAGCACCGGTGATGACCCTGCCGGCGGCGACCCTGTTCCCCCAGTCGCTGCTGCCCGTTTACGTCTTCGAACCGCGCTACCGTCAGATGCTCGTGGACGTGCTGGAGTCCCACCGGTTGCTCGTGGTGGCCATGCAGAAGGCCAGTTGCGTCCGCGAGGTCCCCCACAACATCGCAGGGCTCGGCCTGGTCCGCATGGCCGTCCAACACCCCGACGGCACCGCCCACCTGGTCCTTCAGGGACTCGCCCGCGTGGCCCTCGGCGACACGCTCCGTTACAAACCCTACCGCGTCCAGCGCATCGTACCCCTGCCCAGCCAAACCGCCCCGCCCGAAGAATCCCGCCTCCTCCTCCAACAACTCCGCCAACTCGTCGAACGCCACCTCGAACTCGGACTCCCCTTTCCACCACCCGCCACACTGGCCCAGACCGACGATGCCCCCGCATGGGTCCCCTGCCCCGACGCCATGGCCGCCATTCTCCGCGACACACTGGACTTGAAAGATCCGGACATTGTGGCAGACCTCGTCAGCGCCATGCTCGTCGGCCCGGCCGAAATGCGCCAGCAATTGCTCGAGTGCGTCGGCACCGCCGATCGGCTCGAGCGCCTGATCGCTTACCTGCAAGAGGAGCTGGCCCGGCATGGCGATCCGTTGGGAGGCTGCATATGACGCAGGAAAACCGCACCGCCCATCAGGCGGCCGGGGAGTTCACCTCCGGCGAACAATCCGTCCTGTTCGCTCGTCTCATCCTGCAGCTGGCCGACCTGGCAAACGTGATGTTGGGCCGCATCCCGAACCCCGCCACGGGCGAAACCACCCGCGACCTCGACGCCGCCCGCATCTTCATCGACCAGTTGTCGGTCCTCGAACTCAAAACCCGGGGCAACCTCACCCCGGAAGAAAGCCGGCTGCTGCGCGACACCCTCATGAACCTCCGGCTCGCCTTCGTCGAGGCCGTGGAAACCGCCCGCGACGCACAGGCCCGCCCGGCCCCTTCCGCCCCGGGCGAAACCGGATCCCCGCCGCCAGGCACACCCTCCCCCTCCGAAGCCGCCCGGGCAACGTCACAGCCCGATACCGCCCAACAGGCCGAAAGCGAGTCCCGCCGGCGTTTCTTCAAAAAGTACGACGTCTGACCCGCCCCACCCCGGGCCGGACCCGCATACCTTCCCACCCTCACACGCTCCGACCCGCTTCGGTGACCTCCCGCCGCTTCCGGGCTGCCGTCACACACCCACGAGGCCGGGCCCGGGCGGCCTCTTCGCTTGCCCCCCGGCCGGCACAACCGTACCGTCACAACGCCGCGCGGTTCGGAGACACACCGCAACCGCAGGCCCAATGGCGCACGACCTCTTCTCGAACGTCATGCAGAAAGATGCCCCAACCACATCGGAGTGGGAGGCCGAGGCTGCCTGCCGGCAGATCGCCGCGCTCTGCCCGCCCCTGGACGCCGAACACGTCCCCCTGTCCCAAGCCCTCGGCCGGCGGCTCCGCGAAACCGTGCGCGCAACCGAAGACCTGCCACCATTCGACCGGTCGGCAATGGACGGCTACGCCATCCGGCACAACGACCCGGCCACACGGTTCACCGTGGTGGACCGCCTCCGGGCCGGCGATTGGCGGCCGCGCCCCCTCCAACCCGGCCAGGCCGTGGCCATCGCCACCGGCGCAGCCCTGCCCGACACCGGACTACAGGTCGTCCCCCGCGAACTCGTGCGCGAAGAGGGCGACACCATCGAACTCCTGGAGCGGCCCCGGGACGACCACATCCGGCACCGCGGGGACGACGCACGGGCCGGGGACGTGCTGGTCCCCGAGGGAACCCTTCTGCAGCCGGGCACCCTCGCCCTGCTGGCCAGCCTGGGCCATGCCCGCCCCCGCGTGACCCGGCGGCCGGTCGTCTGGCACCTCGTCACCGGCAACGAGCTGGTGCCGCCGGAACAGTCGCCCGGCCCCGGCCAGATTCGGGATTCCAACTCCCTGCTCGTCCGCACCTTCCTCGAAGCCCGTGGGATTCCACCCGCCCAGTGGCGGCTCCCCGAGGACGAGACTGCCATGCGCGAGCTGCTCCAGCCCCTCGGCGCAGGAACCGTCACCGTCGATCTGCTCCTGGTCTCCGGCGGTGCCAGTGTGGGCCCGCACGATTTCACCCGCCGGATCCTCGAAGAGTGCGGATATGAAATCGTCATCAGCAGGGTCCGCGCCCGACCCGGCCGCCCCCTCATCGTGGCCAGGCGCGGATCTTCGCTCGCCTTTGGCCTGCCCGGAAACCCGCTCGCCCATTTCGTCTGCCTGCACCTGTACGTCAACTCCGCCCTGCGCGCCTGGGACGGCGCCCCGCACAGCACGCCCGCCTGGTTCACAGGTCGCCTGGCACACGGGCTTCACACCGAACCCGGCCGTTACCCGACTTTTTGGCCCGCCCGCTGGACATTCGACGCCGAAGGCCGCGCGGAAGTGCAGCCCCTCCGCTGGCAAAGCTCCGGCGATCTCACCCCGCTGGCCACCGCCAACGCCCTCCTCAGACTGCCCGCCCGACCCGCCGCATCCGCCGCCGGCTCGCCGGTCTCCTTCCTGCCGCTCCATCTGGAACCATGAAGTCCCGTTCCCCAAAAACCAAACGAAGCGACGCCGCACCCCGACTCTCCCATGTGGACGAATCCGGCGCGGCGCGCATGGTCAACGTGTCCGACAAACCCCCGCAACGCCGCCGCGCCGTGGCGGCCGGCGCGTTGATCTGCCAGCCGGCCACCATACGCGCGCTCCGCCGCAAAGCCCTGCCCAAGGGCGACGTCCTCACCGTCGCACAAATCGCCGGCATCCAGGCCGCCAAACGCACCGCGGAGCTCATCCCTCTCTGTCATCCCCTGGCCCTCACACACGTGGCGGTGGATTTCCGCGTCCGGCGCGACCGCATCGAAATCACTTGCACCGCCGAAACCACCGGACCCACCGGCGTGGAAATGGAGGCTCTCACGGGCGTGAGCCTGGCCGCCCTCACCCTTTATGACATGTGCAAGGCCGTGGACAAAACCATGCGCATCGAACAAATCCGGCTCCTCGAAAAAACCAAGGCATGAACCTTCCACACTCCCAACGGCCCGACCCACGCGACCTCCTTCTGTCCCGACCCACCCGCGTGGGCAGGCTGACCGTCAGCGACCGCGCCAGCGCCGGCCTCTACGAGGACCGCAGCGGTCCCGAAATCGAACGTGTCATCCGGGAAACGCTCGCCCTGCCCTGCGAATTCCTGGCCGCCGTCGTGCCCGACGATATCCATCTGATTCGCCAACAACTGGCCTCGTGGGCCGATGCCGAGAGACTGGACCTGATCTGCACCACCGGCGGAACCGGCATCACCCCGCGCGACGTCACACCCGAGGCCACGCGGGCCGTGCTGGAAAAAGAACTGCCCGGCTTCGGCGAGGCCATGCGCATGCACAGCTTCACCCGCGTCCCCACCGCCATCCTCTCCCGGGCCACCGCCGGAACCCGCGGCCGTTGCCTCATCGTCAACCTCCCGGGCAAACCCTCCGCCGTGGCCGAATGCCTCGAAATCCTCCGACCCGCCATCCTCGAGGCCCTCGCCCACCTCCGCGGCCTGGATCCCCACGCGGCCGGCCCGCCGCGCTGAATCCTTGCGGCATCCGCCCGGCCTCCTCTTTCAACCCACCGCCTCCCGCATCCGCGCAAACCAGTCGCACGCCGACCCGCCGGACACCGACCCCGCGTCCCCGCCCTCCACCTTCTCCAGCAGTTCCTCCGGCAGCTCCTTCAAAAACCGCGACGGATGACAGGGGGTCATCTCCCCGTACTTGCGACGCGCCCGGCAATGACTCAGCTCCAACGTCTCCATCGCCCGCGTGATCGCCACGTAAAACAAGCGCCGCTCCTCTTCGAGCGCGCCTTCCGACACCGACCGTCCGTGCGGCAGCAAACCCTCCTCCAGACCCACGATGTACACATGCGGAAACTCCAGTCCCTTGCAACTGTGCATCGTGATCAACGTCACGGCGTCCCCGGCCGGTTGCGGGTCCTCCTCGAACCTCTCCGCGTCCAGCGTCACCTCCTCCAGCGCCGCCTGCAACCGTTCCAGCGGCGGGCGTTCTTTCGTCCCTTCGGCCCCGCCCCGACCGGCAAGGTCCGCCAGAAAATCGCGGACATTCCGCACGCGGTTCTCCCCCGCCTCGGCATCCTTCTCCGACCGACGCAACCAATCGAAATACCCCATCCGCTCGAACAACCCCGTCCAGGCATCCACCTCCCCCGCCGCGACCGTCCCTTCCGCCGGGGTGCCCCACCCCTGGCGCACCGACTCGATCTCCTCCACCAACCCCCGCATCGCCTGCCGCGTCCGCGAGGGAAACCCGGAGTCGGCCATCGCCTCGCGAAGCGCGTTGTACACCGACACCTGCCGCCGCACACTCAGAACCACCACCCGCTCCATCGTTTCCTCCCCCAGCCCGCGCGGCGGCACGTTCGCAATCCGCAGCAGACTGACGTCGTCGTGCGGATTGACCAACGCCTTCAACCACGCCACCGCGTCCCGGATCTCCCGGCGATCGAAAAAACTCTGCCCGCCCACCAGCCGATACCGCACACCCGCCCGCCGCAACGCAGTCTCCAACGGCCGCGCCTGACCATTGGTCCGAAACAACACCGCCTGCGCCGACCACGGCACCCGACCCAACAACCGCCTCCGCTCGATCGCCTCCACCACGCCCTCGGCCTCCTCCGTCTCATCGGCATACACCCGCAGCACGATCCGGCTGCCCTGACCTTTGCGCGACCACAACTGCTTGGGCCGCCGCCGCGCGTTCTGCCGGATCAACGCGTTGGCCGCCTGCAGGATGATGTTCGTCGAGCGATAGTTCTGCTCCAGGCGGATGACCTTCAGCTCCGGAAACCACTGCTCCAGGTTCAGGACGTTGCCCAGATCCGCACCGCGCCAACCGTAGATGCTCTGGTCATCGTCCCCCACCACGCAAAGGTTCCGATGCCGCGCCACCAACAGCCGTAACAACTCCAGTTGCACCGCGTTCGTGTCCTGGTACTCGTCCACCAGCACGTACCGGTACTGCTGCTGGCACTCCGCCAGCACCTCCGGATGCTCCCGGAACAGCCGCAACGGCAACAACAGCAGATCGTCAAAATCCACCGCGTTGCACGCCTTCAAACCCTGTTCATAGGCCGATCGCACACGCTCGGCCAGCACACGGCTCCCCTCGTCCAGCCGGCCCGGCACGCCGGCGTCCCCGTTGCGCCACCGGCTCAACCATGCCAGCACGCTCATCGGATCCACCTTCGGCGCCCCGCCGGCAAACCGGGTCATAATGCGCCGCACCAACGACAGCTGGTCCGATTCGGAGTAGATGACAAAATTCCGCTTGTAACCCAGCCGCTCGATGTGGCGCCGGAGCAACCGCACGCCGAAACTGTGAAACGTGCAGATCAGCGGCCGGGGCGTTTCACGCCCGCCGTTGCGGCGCCGCCCCAGCAGGTCCTGCACCCGCTCGAGCATCTCACGCGCCGCCTTGTTCGTGAAGGTCACCGCCAGGATCCGGTCCCCCGGCACACCCCGGCCCATCAGATGCGCGATGCGATACGTGATCACCCGCGTCTTGCCGGTCCCGGCCCCCGCCAGGACCAGGACGGGCCCCTCCGTGGTCTCCACCGCCTCCCGCTGCTGAGGATTCAAACTGCTCAAATCCACCATGAGAGCCGCGCAGTGTAGGCCGCAGTCCCCGCCGTTCAAGCCCGGATCCCATCGGGCAGACCGGATCCCGGCAAGAACTCCAAACTTTGACCGAGCCAGGTGCATGCTCGCGCGACCACAACCCGGCTGTGACCCTGCCGGACAATTGCACGCGAACTCCGCCGGGAGGGACGGCACAGGCATTTTCAACCAGCTCCGCTCCGCTTGTCCGGAGGCTCGGTTTTTCCCTGCTGGCTACATCGGACCCGAATCAGGTGACAGGCGACCTTTTCCCAAGGACGGACCGACAACCGCATGTACCCCGGTCCGATTGGCAAGAGCCGGAATTCCCTTGTGTGCCACCCTCTGGGCGTCTCTACACCCGCTTGCGCACATCAAGCGCTCCGGCCCGCAGCCCCGCCCCGTTCCACCGTTTCCCGGGCGCCCGTCCACACCGCTGCCCGGCCCGGATGCGCACACCTGCTTTTCACACTTGGCCGCACGATGATGTGCGAAACAGCCGGCCTCCTGCCGCACCCGGCCGATCGAACCACCCTACGCGGACAGGGTCATCGTTGCCCTCGCTTCCCTGTCCGTGCCGGCTCACACGAGGTCTCCGCGCAAAAGCCCGCGGATCCCTCCGCCACCGACATGACCCTCATGTCTCCGGAAACCCGCGCAACCTGCCCGGCCGCGTCCGGTTCGCGGGGTTGCCTTCCCCCCTGCACAGCCTTTCGTCTCGGCCGGCCCGGTTCCGTTTCCCGCCGGTTACCACGAACACCCCGACCCCGGGCTGCAACCTGCCAACCCTTTTGAGAACAGTGTCGGGAATCTGATGCTTCACGCCCGCCAGGCCCGGCATCATGCACTTGCAGGACAGAAGGGTTCCGGCATTCTTTCCACATGGGCCGGCTCCTGGCATGCCTGGGAATGATCGCATGGATCGAGGTCGCAGTGGCCGCCGACCGGGTGTTGATCGTGGCTGACGAGCTCCCTGCCATGGAGTACCTGGCCGATCAGTGTCGGACGCTTGAAAACCTCGAGGCCCGGCTCGTCCCCCAAAACCGGCTTCCTGCCGACCTCTCCAGCTACCGGGCCGTGGTCGTCTACATTCACCGCGGTCTCGACACCAACGCCGAGCAGGCGTTCATCCGCTACACCCGGGCCGGTGGCCGGCTGGTGGTCCTGCACCATTCGATCAGCTCGGCCAAACGAAAGAACCCGGACTGGTTCCCCTTCCTGGGGATCGAACTGCCGGAGGGAGACGTCAACCAGGGCGGCTACAAATGGATCGAGCCGGCCACGATCCAGATCGTCAACCTCGCGCCGGACCATTTCATCACCACGAACAAGGTGCAGTGGCCCACCCGCGTACCCTACCGGCGCGAACATGCCGGATCCGAGGAGAACCTGCCCGGCATGGTCCTCGAGGGAAGCGAAGCCTACCTGAACCACACGTTCACCGGCCCGCGCACGCTGCTTCTGGGGCTGCGGTACCAGGATCCGGAAACCGGACGGGTGTGGATGCAAGACCGGGCAGGTTGGATCCGCCGGGCCGGCCAGGGATGGATCGTCTACTTCCAACCCGGCCACAGCATCCGGGATTTTCAGCAACCCGCCTACACGCGGCTCATCCTCAATGCGATCCTTTACCGCCCGTGACGGCCGCGACATGGTGCGTAAGCCACAGGCGGGCAGGCCACAACGCAATCCCTCCATCGCCCACCGCAAACCACCTCACGCCCTCCACGCCCGGCCGCGCCTTGCCATGCTTCACCGGTTCAAGCAACCAGCCGGAGTCACGCGCCTGCGCCCAGCCTTGCGCCTCCCCGGGTGAAATCTCCTCCACGGGATGCCTGAGGCGCCCCAGAAAATTCAGTTGTCCCTCGTATCGTCCCACCCAGGCAACCGGAAGATGTGCCTTTTCCAGTTCGTGCACCTGCCGGGCCAGCGCGCCCAACTCATAATGACTTTGCAGCGCGGGCGTAGCAGCCGCCACGAGTGAGAACAGCGTGGAGCCAGCGACCCAAGCCGACGGCACGACACCGGGCAGGGTCCGCCAACGGTTGCGGATCATCCACAACCAGGCCGGGACCAGCACCGGCAACAGAAGCCAGACCACCGCCACGCCGTCGCTCCAGGAGCGTAACCGGGCCAGGACCGGAACCCAGCGCACCCCGGCCCATGCCACCATTGGCAGCGCGCCCAAAGCCAGCCAGGCGGCGTACCCACGGCGCGAGGCCGTGGGCGCCAACCAGCTCCGACGCGCCAACCACAAGGCCAGCGCGGGAAACAGAGGCAGGAGATAGTGAACTTGTTTGCCACTGATCAGGCACAGCGTCGCAAACGCCGGCCCGACCGCGGCAGCCAGGAACCTGTCGCCCCGATTGAGCCCGGCCGGCCGGTCCGTACCGGCGCGCGAATGTGACCACGCCCAGATGCTCCACGGTAGGGTCGCCGCCGGCACCAGCGGCAGGTACCACCAAAAAGGCCGGCGATGCGCATGGCTGTTCACCACGCGCGAGGCGGTTTGTTGGAAGCCGATGCCCCGCCCGTAATCCCATCCGGCCTGCCACACCGCCGGAATGAACCACAAAAGCACCAAAGCCAATCCCCCGACAGTGGCGAGTGCCAGCCGCCCGTACCAGGCGCCGCTGACCGACTCTCCACGCCACCAGGGCGCCAACAACGCCGGAGGCAGAAGAAACAACAACACCACCGGTCCCTTGATGAGAACGCCGGCCCCGACAGCCAGGGCGAACCACAGCCAACGGCCCCGGCCGCAAGGCGGATCCACCAGGGCGTTCCAACCCAGCAAAACCGCGACCGTCAGAAGCAGATCGAACATCACCAGGCCGGTCCACAAGAACCACCACACCATGGTCGTCAGAATCCAGACGGCGGCGCCCGCCCGCGGATCCGCCGGCCACAATACCCGGGCCAGGCGCGCGGTCAGAGCCAGGGCACCCACCGCCGCCAGCGCCGGAATGAGTCGCGGCCACCATTCCACTACGCCAAACACCTTCCACCCGGCGAGGATCAGCCAGAACAGCACCGGTGGCTTGTCCACGTAAACCGAGCCGTTCAGATGGGGCACCAACCAGTCATGGCGCAACCACATCTCCCACACCACCGAGAGATACCGGGTTTCGTCCACCGGAAGCAGCGGCCACGTGCACACCCGCCACAGCGCCGAGCCAAGCGTGAAAACCACAGCAAAAAGCAGCGGCCAAAGCGGCCGGAATTCCCCCGTGTAAACCTGTCTCATGCTTAAGATTGGAGTTGTTGCCTGCCCATTCTGCTCAAAAAAATGCCCCGTCAAGATCTCCAGTTCGCACCGCCGAACCACCGAATCCTTCCCTTCTGATCCGGCTCCGCTGCACCCGCCGGGCCAGGTTGCCATCTGCTGCCGGCTGCGTACGCAGCCTTTGGTCCCTCGCCCGTGTGTCGGCATCTGCGCAGAGGCCCCAACGTCTGGCTTGGTCCCAAAACAACCGGACGCCGCAGTCCTGCCGTGCCCCGGTCACGCATCTGGCCGCCAACCGCGGGCCCCTTCTGTCAGCGCATGGAAAGGCCCGCGGGCGCCTCCCCCTATTTGCGGGCCACCGCGGCACGGGCGTCCCGGGCCCGGCCGCTCCACCTCATTCCACAGGAGGCGCGCCACCGGACATCGGACACCAACGTGCGGCTGGACCTGCATCGGCCCACCCTTCCGGCATTGGTGCGCGGTTCAGATCAGGCGCCGCCCGGGCGCCGCCTCCGGCCGCCCGCGTCCCGCGTGTCGGGGAGGAGATTCCGGCGCACGGACAGGAGAAAAAGCAGGCCGTCCGCAGCAGTGGCTGCCGTTTTGGCCCCACTGCGGGACGGCCTTGAAGCCAACCGGACGGTCCGCGCCGAGCCGGGTCAGCGTGCCCCGCGCGGCAGGGCGCTGGTGCCGGCGTACACCGCGTTCCGGCCCAGGATTTCTTCGATGCGCAGAAGTTGATTGTACTTGGCGAGCCGGTCCGACCGGCTCAGCGATCCGGTCTTGATCTGCCCGCAGTTGGTCGCCACGGCGATGTCGGCAATGGTGGCGTCCTCGGTCTCGCCCGAACGGTGGCTGAGCACGGCGGTGTAGGCGTGCGTCTTGGCCAGTTCCACACAGTCAAGCGTCTCGGTGAGCGACCCGATCTGGTTGACCTTGACCAACACCGAGTTGGCCACGCCGTTCTCGATCCCCTTGCGCAGGAACTTCACGTTGGTGACAAACAGGTCGTCGCCCACCAACTGCACGCGGTCGCCCAAACGCTGGGTCAGCTTCTTCCAAGTCTCCCAGTCGTTCTCGGCACAACCGTCCTCGATGCTCACGATCGGGTACCTGGCCACCAGCTTCTCGTACAGGCTGACGAGGTCATCTCCGGTGACCGTCTCTTTCGTGCTCTTCTTGAACGTGTACCTGCCCTTGCCGTCGTAGAATTCCGAGGCCGCGACGTCCAAGGCCAGGTAGATGTCCTTGCCCGCTTGGTAACCGGCGGCCTTGATGGCTTGGAGCATCGCCTCCAGCGCGTCCTCGACGCTCTCCAATCGCGGCGCGAAACCGCCCTCGTCGCCCACCGCGGTGCTGAGACCACGCTGCTTGAGCACGCCCTTCAGCGCGTGAAAAGTCTCGGTGATGGCGCGCAGTCCCTCGCGGAAGGTGGGCCGGCCCAGCGGCATGATCATGAACTCCTGGAAATCAATCGGCGCGTCCGAATGCGCACCGCCATTGATCACATTGGCCATGGGCACGGGTAGCACCTTCGCGTTGGGACCACCCAGATACCGGAACAACGGCTGGCCGACCGCGGCAGCCGCGGCCTTGGCCGTGGCAAGCGACACCGCCAGGATGGCATTGGCGCCGAGCTTGGACTTGGTCTCCGTCCCGTCCAGCTCTAGCATGATACGGTCCACCGTCAATTGATCCAGCGCGTCCACACCCTCCAACGCGGGCGCGATCTTCTTGTTCACGTTTTCGACCGCCTTCAGGACGCCCCGCCCCAGGTAGCGTTTCTTGTCGCCGTCACGCAGTTCCAGCGCCTCGTTTTCACCCGTGCTGGCGCCCGAGGGCACGGCCGCCCGCCCTGCCGCACCGCAAACGAGCGTGACATCCACCTCCACCGTCGGATTCCCGCGGGAATCCAGAATCTCCCGAGCCTTGATGCTTTCAATGTTGGTCATAATCGTCCTTTGGTTTTCGCAAGCGATCGCAAAACTCCACGCATGATAGGCACGCACCCCGACCGGTCAAGGACACCCGCCCCTCGGCGCATGAACCCCGGTCGCGCAGAGTCACCGCTGCCAGGCAACTGTACAGGCACCGTACCAGCGCTGGGTTCGTTGCGGGCCTGCGCCCTCGGAATCCGTCCCGGCCGTGAAAGGTTCCTCGCGCCCGGCCCCTGCACCGGCCAGCCGCCCTTGCGTGCCGGGGACGGGCACGGAAGTTCTCGGGACTGGCTCGCTCCCAGGAGTCCACCCGCCCAACCGAACCCATCCCGGCAGCCCGTCCGGGCCCGCGCGGCTCACCCGCACTGGGCACGGTGGCGCAGCGCGTGATCAGCCAGGACCAGCGCGGTCATGGCCTCGACAATCGGAACGGCCCGCGGCAGCACACACGGGTCGTGTCGGCCCCGGCCTTTGAGAGTTGTCTCCCGCCCTTCCACGTCCACCGTGTCCTGCTCGTGCATGATGGTGGCCACGGGTTTGAAGGCCACGCGAAACCGGATGGGCATGCCGTTGGAGATCCCGCCCTGCACACCTCCTGAATGATTGGTGGGCGTGAACACCCGACCGTCCCGGACCCGGAACGGATCGTTGTGCTGCCGGCCGGTCATCTGCACGCAGGCAAAGCCCGATCCGATCTCAAACCCTTTCGAAGCAGGCAGACTCATCATCGCCTTGGCCAGGTCGGCCTCCAGCCGGTCGAACACCGGTTCGCCCCACCCCGGCGGCACCCCACGCACGTAACACTCGACGATCCCACCCACGGTGTCCCCCTCCGACCGCACCTTCTCGATCAGTTCGATCATCTTCGGCGCCGCCTCGGGATCCGGACACCGGACCGGAGTGGTGTCCACCGCCTCGCGCGTGACCCGGTCCGGATCCACCCGTCCCACGATTTCATGCACCTGCGCCACCCAGGCCACAATCTCCACCCCGTAGGTCAATCGCAGCCATTTGCGCGCAATGGCGCCGGCCGCCACGCGCCCCACGGTCTCACGGGCACTGCTCCGGCCCCCGCCCTGCCAGTTGCGGATGCCGTACTTGGCCTGATAGGTGTAATCCGCATGCGACGGCCTGAATTTTCGGGCCATCTCGGCGTACGCCTCCGGCCGCGCATCCTCGTTCCTCACCCACAGGCAGATCGGTGTCCCCAAGGTCATGCCCTCGAACGTGCCGCTGAGAATCTGAACTCGATCCGACTCCTTCCGGGGCGTCACGATGGAGGACTGCCCGGGCCGGCGCCGGTCCAGCTCCGGCTGGATGTCCGCCTCGGTGAGGGGCAGCCGCGGCGGACATCCGTCCACCACCGCCCCCACTCCGCCCCCGTGCGATTCCCCCCAGGTGGTCACACGGAAAAGATGGCCAAACGTGTTGCCCATGCCGCCCCAGCATGAGCCAACCCACCAACCGGGTCAAATCATGCACCGGACCCCCGCCTTCCGTCCGGCTGGGGAGGCCTTCGGTAGGCGGACTCGTCCGGCCCCGGCCTCGCATCCGCCGTTCCTGGTGCTTCATCCGCACGACCGGCACTTCCGCCTCCGACACACGCGTCTCCGTCCAACGCAGGGGCCCGCGCGGGCCGCCATGAAAAAAATTGGTGAATCACCTCGAAAAAGACTTGAGAAATCGCGCCGCATCGTCCAGCTTCGCTGCCGCTTCGCCGCCAAGGCGGAAACCCAACCCTTTCCGCCGGGGCGAGTGACCATTTTCTCTCGGTCCACACGCCGGGACTCGACGATTTGATGATGCGGTCGTTGCGAACATTCTGGTGGGTCATGGGTGTCCTGCTCTGGCCGATGGCGGCATGGGCCGCCGGGTCGGCCGGGCACGGCCATGGAACCGAGGCGGGACCACCCGTCACGCCGGATGCGCCGGTGTTGTTTTACGTGGGGCCGCTGCCCGTGACCAATTCCATGGTGTACACCTGGTTGATCGCCCTGGTGATCTTCCTGGTGGTCCGGCTTGGCACGCGCCGGATGCAGGAGGTCCCCACCGGCGTGCAGAACCTCATCGAAACCGCCGTGGAAAGCCTCGAAGAACTCACCAAGGGCCTTCTGGAGCCCAAGGTGGCCCGATGGAGCTTTCCGCTGGTGGCAACCTTCTTCCTGTTCATCGTCATCTCGAATCTCATGGGCCTGCTGCCCGGCGTGGGCAGCATCGGCTGGGGACACCCCGGGCCCGGCCCCTTCGGCGTGGACCATGTGGAGAAGCCGCTCCTGCGACCACCCACGGCCGACGCCAACATGACCGTGGCCATGGCGGCCATTTTCTTCATCATGAGCACCTGGTGGGCCATCCGTTACAACGGCCCCGTGGGACTCATCAAACACATCTTCGGCGTCAAGGGCGGCATGCGCGGATGGATCGTCGTCCCGCTCTCGCTGATCTTTCTGTTCATCGGCCTGATCGAGGTCATTTCCATCTGCATCCGGCCGGTGGCACTGGCCATGCGTCTGTATGGAAACATCTACGGTGGGGAAAGCGTGCTGACGATCATGCTCACCCACTCGCCGCTGGGGATCGGTGCGTTGCCGTTTTATTTCCTGGAACTGTTGGTTGCGGTGGTGCAGGCGCTGGTGTTCACTCTCCTGTCCATCGCGTTCATCGGCACCTTGTGCTCGCACATGGAGGAGGAGGAACACGGCTCCCCGGCGGGCCATTAGTACAGAATTTCGGCGGTCGGGACCGTGCCACGCGCGGACGACCGCGGAAACCCTGAGAAACCGAAAACCTGGAAACCTGAAAACGTTGCTATGATGCTCGCAGAATTGTCCGGCAATCTGCCCATCGGTCTGGTGGGCATGGGCGCAGCCCTCGGCGTCGGCATCGCCGCCGCCAAAGCCTCGGAGGCCATCGGCCGCAATCCGGGCGCCTTCGGCAAGGTGTTCACCACGGCGCTGATCGGCATGGCGCTGGCGGAAGGTCTGGCCATCCTGATCTACTTCGTCGTACCACGCTGAGCCGGGTTATGGGCGAAACCCTCCAGACGCTGGGCATTCAGTGGCCCAAGTTGATCGCCCAAACGATCAACTTCGCCATCGTCCTGTTCGTCCTGTGGAAATGGGCCTACCAGCCGGTGCTGCGCATGCTGGAGTTGCGCCGGCAAAAGATCGCCGAGAGCATGGCCCAGGCCGAACGGATCCGGGCCGAGTTGGAGGCCACCGAACGGCAGCGGCGCGAAATCCTGGCCCAGGCCCAGACCCAGGCGCAAAAACTCATCGAGGAGGCCCGCCAGGCCGCGGCCCGGCTCCAAGCAGAGGAAACCCAGAAGGCCGTGGCCACGGCCGAGCAAATCCTTGCCAAGGCCCGGGAAGCCGCCGAGCTCGACCGGGCGCGGATGCTGGACGAACTCAGGCGCGAGGTCGGCCGACTGGTGGTCCAAACCACCGCGGCCGTCACCGGCAAGGTCCTCACACCCGAGGATCAGCGCCGCATCCTCGAGGAAGCCACCCGCCAGGTGGCCGCATGACAGACAGCTGAACCGTTCCCGGCAGGTCTGACCGATGATCAGCAACCGACTGATCCGACGCGAGGCCAAACGGCTCCACCGCCTCTGCCTGGTGGAGGGGCGGCTGGACGAGGCGCGCGTGCGCGCCGTGGTGGACCAGGTGCTGGCGCAACGGCCGCGCGGTTATCTCCGGCTCCTGAGCCACTTCCAGCGCCTGGTCAAGCTGGACATCGAACGCCGTACCGCACGGGTCGAAACCGCCGTCCCGCTGCCGGAGGACCTCCGGGAACGGTTGCACCAGCAGGTCGGCCAGCGTTACGGGCCCGGCCTGTACTGGCAGTACGCCGTGGAGCCGGCGCTCATAGCCGGACTCCGCCTGCGCGTGGGCAGCGACGTCTACGACGCCAGCGTGCTGGGGCGCTTGCGTCAACTGGCAGAAAGTTTTGACTGAACCCACAGGAGCAGGCGGGATCGGGACATTCCGGAAAGGCCCGCTCCCCCGCTCCCGAGCCGAGAAACGACGACCGGTTTATGAGCCAATTGTTGCAGGAGATCGAAGCCCGTATTGCGGAAGCCAAAACCACCGCCCGCCGCCAAAACGTCGGCATCGTCCGGGAGGTGGGCGACGGTGTCGTCCGCATCGAGGGTCTGGACGACGCCATGCTCAACGAAATGCTCGACTTCGGCAACGGAGTCATGGGCCTGGCGTTGAACCTCGAGGAAACCGAGGTCGGCGCCATCCTGCTGGGCGATTTCACCAGCGTCCGCGAGGGGCACGAGGTCCGCACCACAGGCAAGGTGCTCCAGGTCCCCGTGGGCAAGGCACTGCTGGGCCGCGTGGTGGACGCCCTCGGGCGCCCGCTCGACGGCAAGGGCCCCATCCAGACGGACACGTTCTACCCGGTGGAAAAAATCGCCCCCGGCATCATCAAACGGCGCTCGGTCAATCAACCCGTCCAGACCGGCATCATGGCCATTGACGCCATGATCCCCATCGGCCGGGGCCAGCGCGAGCTCATCATCGGCGACCGGTCCACCGGCAAGACCACCCTCGCCATCGACACCATCATCAACAATGCCCGGCTCAACCGGGAGGCCGAGCAGGCAGGCGACACCTCCTACCGCCCGCTCTACAGCATCTACGTGGCCATCGGACAGAAACAGTCCAACATCGCCCGGCTGATCAGCGTGCTGGAGGAGCACGGTGCCATGCCCTACACCATCGTGGTGGCCGCCCCGGCCTCCGACGCCGCCACCAACCAGTACCTGGCGCCCTTCGCCGGCTGCGCCATGGGCGAGTGGTTCATGGACAACGGCATGGACGCCCTGATCGTCTACGACGACCTTTCCAAGCACGCCGTCGCCTACCGGCAGGTCTCCCTCGTGCTCAAGCGGCCATCCGGACGCGAGGCCTATCCCGGTGACATCTTCTACCTGCACAGCCGCCTGCTCGAACGCGCCGCACGCCTGAACGAGAACTACGGCAACGGCTCCCTCACGGCCCTGCCCATCATCGAAACCCAACTCGGCGACGTGTCGGCCTACATCCCAACCAACGTCATCTCCATCACAGACGGCCAGATCTACCTGGAAACCGACCTCTTCTACCAGGGCGTGCGCCCGGCCATTTCGGTGGGTCTGTCCGTTTCCCGCGTCGGGTCGGCGGCCCAGATCAAGGCCATGAAACAGGTGGCCGCGCGGATCAAGGGTGAACTGGCCCAGTTCCGTGAACTGGCGGCCTTCGCCCAGTTCGGCTCCGATCTGGACGCCGTCACCCAGGCCAAGCTCGAACGCGGCAAGCGCATCGTCGAAGTCTTCAAACAGGAACAGTACAAGCCGGTCCCGGTCGAAATCCAGGTGGCCGTCCTTTGGACCGTCCAAAACGCCTTCATGGACGACGTGCCGGTGGAACGAATCAAGGAGTTCCAAGCCGGGCTGGTGGACTACCTCACCACCCGCAAGCCCGACCTCCTGGCCAGGATCCGGAAGGAAAAGGTGCTCACCGACGAAATAGTGGCCGGGCTGAAATCCGCCGTCACCGAGTTCAAACAGACCTGGCGGTAAACCCCGATCCCTCCCCCACCCATGGCCAGTCTCCGCGACATCCGACGCCGCATCCGATCGGTCAAGAGCACGGCCCAGATCACCCGGGCCATGCAGATGGTCGCCGCGGCCAAGATGCGCAAGGCCCAGCAGGCCGCCCTGGCGGGCCGCCCGTACGCCTCCGCCATGAACCGCATCCTGGCGGAACTCCTGCCCACGGTCACCGACTTCACCCATCCGCTCATGGAAGAGCGCCCCGGCGGCCGGCGTTGTGTCGTGTTGGTCAGCACCGACAAGGGCCTGTGCGGTGCACTCAACAGCACCCTCTTTCGTGAAGCCGTCAAGTTCGACCCGCGCGACACCGTGTTCGTCGCTGCCGGACGCAAGGCCGCCCAGTTCCTGGCAGGGGCACGCCGCACGCTCCTGGCCGAGTTCTCCTACAAGGACACCCCTCAATTCGCCGAGGCCCGCGCCATCTCCCGGTTCGTCCAGGAGGGCTTCCTCAAGGGCGAGTTCAACCGCGTGGACGTGCTCTTCATGAACTTCATCTCCACGCTGGTGCAGCGGCCGGAGGTTTTCCCCCTCCTACCTCTTCGCGAAATCCGCGCCGTCTCGTCCGACCAACGGGGAGAGCAGATGGGCGGCGAGTTGCTCCGCGGCGCCACCGAGTTCCTCTTCGAACCGGCGCCCGAGCGCGTGCTGGGCGCGTTGCTGCCGCATTACATCAACTACCGGGTTTACCAGGTCTTGCTGGAGGCCAAGGCCAGTGAACACAGCGCGCGCATGGTGGCCATGAAAAACGCCACGGAAAACGCCAATCAACTGGTCAAGGACCTCACCCTGCAATACAACAAACTGCGCCAGGCGGGCATCACCAAGGAACTGTTGGAAATCGCCACCGCCCAAATGGCCCTTTCCTGATCTCGCAACGTCATGAACAAAGGCAGAGTGGTTCAGGTTATCGGTCCGGTCGTGGACGTGGAATTCCCGGAAAAAGTCCCGGCCATCTACAACGCGTTGACCATCGAGTACGACGTGCCCGGCGAGGGCCGCGTCAAACGGGTGCTGGAGGTCCAACAGCACCTGGGCGACAACTGGGTGCGGACCATCTGCATGGGCTCCACCGACGGCATGAAACGGGGCTACGAGGTGATCGACACCGGCGGTCCCATCTCCGTGCCCGTGGGAGATGGCGTGCTCGGCCGGGTGTTGAACGTGACCGGTGACCCCGTGGATGAGCGCGGGCCCATTCAGGCCGAGAAGCGCTACCCCATCCACCGCAAGGCGCCCAGTCTGACCGAGCAGTCCACCTCCCCCCAGCTGCTGGTCACCGGAATCAAGGTGATCGACCTCATCTGCCCGTTCCTCAAGGGCGGCAAGGTGGGCGCTTTCGGCGGCGCAGGCGTGGGTAAGACCGTCGTCATCATGGAGCTCATCAACAACATCGCCAAGCTCCACGGCGGTGTCTCCGTGTTCGCCGGTGTGGGCGAGCGCACCCGTGAGGGTAACGACCTCTACAACGAAATGATCGAGGCCGGCGTCATCAACCTCAAGGAGCCCTCCAAATCCAAGATCGCCCTCGTCTACGGCCAGATGAACGAGCCGCCGGGAGCCCGTCTCCGCGTGGCCCTCACCGGTCTGGCCATCACCGAATATTTCCGCGACGAACGCAACCAGGACGTCCTCCTCTTCATTGACAACATCTTCCGCTTCTCCCAGGCAGGCTCCGAGGTGTCGGCACTCCTCGGTCGCACCCCCAGCGCCGTGGGTTACCAACCGACCCTGGCCGCCGAAATGGGCGACCTGCAGGAACGCATCACCTCCACCAAGAAAGGGTCCATCACCTCCTTCCAAGCCATCTACGTGCCGGCAGACGACATCACCGACCCGGCACCGGCCACCACCTTCACCCACCTGGACGCCACCATCGTGCTGGAACGGTCCCTCACCGAGCTGGGCATCTACCCGGCCGTGGATCCCCTGGCCTCCACCTCGCGCGCCCTCACCCCGGAAATCGTGGGCCGCGAACACTACGAGGTGGCCCGCGGCGTCCAGCGCGTCCTCCAGCGCTACAAGGACCTCCAGGACATCATCGCCATCCTCGGCATGGACGAGCTGTCGCCCGAGGACAAACTCACCGTCTTCCGCGCCCGCAAGATCCAGCGCTTCCTCAGCCAGCCCTTCTCCGTGGCCGAGGTCTTCACCGGCCGCCCCGGCCGGCAGGTGCCGCTCGAAGAAACCATCCGCGGTTTCAAGGAAATCCTCGAAGGCAAACACGACGACGTGCCCGAGGCCAACTTCTACATGAAGGGCACCATTGACGAGGTGCGCCAGGAATCCTAACGCAACGGTGCCATCGCCATGGCCAACACGCTCCGTCTTACCATCGTCACACCCGAAGCCGAGGTATTCTCGGGCGAGGTGGACATGGTCACGCTGCCCGGCGTCGAGGGTGAGCTGGGCATCTTCCCCATGCACACCCCGCTCATGACCCAGATCGAACCGGGTGAACTGGTGCTGCGCCGGGGAACCGAGGAAACCCACATGGCCGTGGGCGAGGGCTTCGCTGAAATCACCGGCGACCACGTCACGGTGATCACCGACATGGCGATCGAAGCCGCCGACATTGACGAGGCCCGCGTGGAAGAAGCCCGCCGCCGCGCCGAGGCGCGTTTGAAAGAAAAACTCAGCGCCGAGGATGCCGCCCTCGTCCAGGCCACCCTCGCTCGCACCGCAGCCCAGCTCAAGGTCAAGCGGTCCCGGAAAGGCTGAGCCCGACCCCCGCCGGCCCGTCCTCAACCCGCCCTGGGACAGCCGCGCCGCCGAGGGCGCCGTAGCCGGCCCTCCGCCCGGCATGCGCCTCCAGTGCTGCGCTCCGGGCCCCTGCAGGCAGGATGCCCTGGTCCCGACCACCCCCAACCACCCCAACCGCCTGATCAGCCGCGGAAACACAGATCGCCGTCGTTTCGGTCGCACGGTCCGTCGCCCGGGAACCCGCCCGTTCATCATGACCTCCGTTTGCACTTGCCTTTGCGACCGGATCGTCTAAAGGGGGTGCAAAGTTCCGTGTGAGAGGTCTCGCGGGTCGGGTTGCATGGAGTCACGCCGTCTGTTGATCGTGGAGGACGAAGCGCCGGTGGCGCAGCTCCTGGTTTCCGCACTGCGTCGGCTCGGTTACACGGTCGTGGGCACCACCGACTCCGCCCAGGAAGGCTTCCGCCTGGCCGCTGCCGAACGGCCCGACCTGGCCGTGCTCGACATCGAACTGCACGGCCGGACGGAAGGCTTCGACCTCGCCCGCCGGCTGCGCCAGGAGCTCGACATCCCCAGCATCTTCCTGACCGGGCGAAGCGACGAGCAAACCCTTCAACAGGTCCGCCAAGCCGGGTCCTTCGGCTACCTGCTCAAACCGTTTCATCCCCAGGAACTGAAGGCCTGCATGGAGCTGGCCCTCCAGCGCCATGCACGCGAAAGCCAGCTCGTCCGGCTCGAACAGGCCCTCACCGCCGCCGTCCGCTGCGCCGCCGACGGCGTCATCCTCGCCGGTCCGGCCGGCGAGGTTCTCTACCTCAACCCCGCCGCCGAGCGGTTGACCGGCTGGACGGCCGACGCAGTCCGGGGCCAGCCGCTGGCAGCCGTGTTCCGGACACGGGCCCCCGAACCCGAATCGGACACCTCCTTCCTCCAAGCCGGCGCAGCCGGCGCTTCTCCCTCCCCCACGCCGCCAGCCGCGCGCGAAACCCTGTTACTGACCCGGCACGACCAAACCGTGCCCGTGGAGGTCACCGAGGCCCCGCTCGAGGACGACGTCCACGGCCGCTTCGGCTCGGTCCTCGTCTTCCGCGACATCACCGAACGCAAACGCTACCAGAACATGCTGCGCGAATCCCGCCAGCGGCTCCGGGCCCTGGCGCGCAACCTGGAGACCAGTCGCGAGGACGAACGCACCCGCATCGCCCGCGAGATCCACGACGAGCTCGGTCAGATGCTCACCAAGCTCAAAATGGACCTCTCCTGGCTGAGCCGCAAAGCCGCCAGCATTCCGGACCCCGCCTGCGAGGCCAAACTCCGTGAAACCCTGGAGCTGGTGGACCAGACCGTCCAGACCGTCCGCCGCATCTCCAGCGAGCTGCGCCCGGGGTTGCTGGACACCCTGGGCCTCGCCGCCGCCTTGGAATGGGAGGGGCAGCAGTTTCAAGCACGAACCGGCATCTCCTGCAAGGTCCGGATCCATCCGCGCCTCCCCGAACTCGACCGCACCGTCGCCACCGCCCTCTTTCGCATCGCCCAGGAGGCGCTCACCAACGTGGCCCGACACGCCGTCGCCTCCGAAACCGAACTGCGTCTGGAATGCGACGGGTCCACTCTCCGCCTGGAAGTCAGCGACAACGGCCGGGGTGCGGCACCCGAGGCCTTCCAACGCCCCAGTTGCTTCGGCCTGCTCGGCATGCGTGAGCGCGCCCATGCACTCGGCGGCGAGCTGTTCATCGAAAGCCGCCCCGGCCAGGGCACACGGATCCTGGCACTCGTGCCCCTCCCACCCGACACCACCGGCTCATGATCAAGGTCTTCATCACAGATGACCACGCCCTGGTCCGGCGCGGCCTGAAGGATATCCTGGCCGAGACCCCCGAGATCGTGGTGGTGGGAGAAGCCGGCACCAGCGACGAAACCATCCAACAACTGCCCCACGCCGATTGGGACGTCCTGATCCTCGACCTGAGCCTGCCGGGACGCAGCGGGTTGGACGTGCTCCGTCTCGTCCGCCAAGTCCGGCCCACCCTGCCCGTCCTCATCCTCAGCATGCACGCGGAGGAACAGTTCGCCGTCCGACTCCTCCGTGCCGGCGCCAACGGCTTTCTCAACAAGGAAAGTGCCCCGGACGAACTCGTCCGCGCCATCCAAACCGTCCACCGGGGAGACATCTATCTCAGCCCCACCTTGCAGGCCCGCCTCCAGACCCCCGCACCGAAGACCGAACCCCCGCCGCCCCACGAAACCCTCACCGACCGCGAATTCGAGGTCCTCTGCCGCCTGGCCGCCGGTGAAACCACCGCCGACATGGCACGTCACATGGGGATCCGGCCGCGGACCGTGGAGCGTTACCGAGCCCGGTTGCTCCGCAAAATGGGCATGCGGTCCGTGGCCGACCTCGTCGCCTACGCCCGGCAGGCACGCCTCCGGACCTGAACCGGGCCCGCTCCGGGCCGCCACCCGGGTTCAACGCCCGTGGCAATGCTTGTACTTGCGGCCACTGCCGCACGGACAGGGATCGTTGCGACCCACCTTCGGCCCCACCCGAACCGGCTGCGACTTTTCCACCGCCGCCGCCGCCTCCCGAACCACCTCGTCGGCCTTGGAACCCCCGGCGCTGTCCGAAGCACCCTGCCCGCCGAAGGCGCTGGCACTCTGATGCAGCAACTGCTTGGGGATGCTCTGCAGAAAACTCTCGAACGCCAACAGGCTCGTCGCGCTGCGGAAGATGTTGTGGCAGATCTCCGATTTGATGTTCGTCATGAGATCCTCGAACAGCTTGTAGGCCTCGGCCTTGTACTCGATGAGCGGATCGCGCTGGCCGTAGCCGCGCAGGCCGATGCTGTAGCGCAGGCTGTCCATCTCGTACAGATGCTCCTGCCACAGGCGGTCCACCGCGCTCAGGATCGTGTACCGCTCCAGCACCTTCAGCTGCTCGGGATCCTCGAAACTGACCTTCAGCTCGTAGGCCCGCCGCACACCTTCCACAATCCAGCGCGCCACGGCGTACTGCGCCGCACTCAGTCCGTCATACAACGAATCCCGCGACGGCAGGTCCCCCCCCTTCCGCGCCACCTCCAACACCTGCGCCTCCGTCAAACCCAACGGAAACGTCAGATTCACCCAGTCCGCCAGCCCCCGCACGTTCCAACGATCGAACTCCTCGTCGTCGGTGGTGAACTGCTGAACCTTCTGCACCACCACCTCCTCGATGATCTCCAGCAGCCGGTCCCGGACGTTGTCGGCCCGCAGGATCTCGTTGCGGAAGCCGTAAATGACCTCGCGCTGCCGGTTCATCACATCGTCGTATTCCAGCGTCCGCTTCCGAATCTGGAAGTTGTGCTGTTCCACCCGCTTCTGCGCCTGCTCGATGGACCGGTTCAACAACGGATGCTGCAGTTCCTGGCCCTCCTCCAGTCCCATGCGCTCCATGTACTTCACGATCCGATCCGACCCGAACAGCCGCATCAGATCGTCCTCCAGCGAGATGAAGAAGTGCGAACTGCCGGGGTCCCCCTGGCGCGCACAACGGCCCCGCAACTGCCGGTCAATCCGGCGCGCCTCGTGCCGTTCCGTGCCGATCACGTGCAGTCCGCCCAGCTCCGCCACACCGGGACCCAGTTTGATGTCGGTGCCCCGCCCGGCCATGTTGGTGGCAATCGTGATGGCGCCGCGCTGGCCCGCACGGGCGATGATTTCCGCCTCCTGCTGGTGGTATTTCGCGTTGAGCACCGAATGCACCAGACCCTCCTTCCGCAGCATCCGGCTCAACATCTCGCTCACCTCCACCGAGATCGTGCCCACCAGGATCGGCCGCCCCTGCGCGTGGATCTCCTTGATCTCCCGCAGCACCGCCGCGAATTTCTCACGCTTCGTCTTGTAGACCGAGTCGTTGTAGTCAATCCGCCGCACCGGCTTGTTCGTGGGCACCACCAGAACGCCCAGTTTGTAGATGTCCCAGAACTCCTGAGCCTCGGTCTCCGCCGTGCCGGTCATGCCCGCCAGCTTCTGGTACATGCGGAAGTAGTTCTGGATCGTGATCGTCGCCAGCGTCTGCGTCTCCCGCTCGATCGTCACGCCCTCCTTGGCCTCCACCGCCTGATGCAGGCCGTCGCTCCACCGCCGCCCCGGCATCAACCGGCCCGTGTGCTCGTCCACGATGATCACCTTGCCGTCCTGCACCACGTACTCCACGTCCCGTTCGTACAGGCAGTAGGCCTTCAACAATTGCGAAATGGCATGGATCTTCTGCGCCTTGGCCTCGAACTCCTGCTGCAGACGGGTCTTGGCTTCCAACCGGCCGCGGGCGTCCAGATTCGGATCCGACTCGATCTCGTGCAGGGCCACCGTGATGTCCGGCAGCATGAACGCGTCCGGATCATTCGGGCTCAGGAACATGCGACCCTTCTCGGTCAGATCCGCGTCGTGGCTCTTCTCGTCAATGGCGAAGTACAGCTCCTCCTTCTGTCGGAACAGCTCGGCCTTTTTCTGGTCCTTGTGCAACTCCAGCTCCGCCCGGTTCATCAGGCGAAGGTTCTCCGGATCCTCCAACAGGCGCAGCAACCCTTCGGACTTGGGTTGCCCCATCTTCACGCGGTAGAGCAACAGACCGATCTCCATCTCCAGCTCCTCCGCGTTCTCGGGACGGCGCCCGTCGGCCGGACGCAACTGCTGGATCAGCTTGCGCGCCTGATCGAGGAACTGCTCGCACAGCCGCTGCTGGGCCCGCACCAGCGACTCGACCGCCGGCTTCCAGCGCAGGTATTGGTCGTCGAAGGTCCGCACTGCCGGCCCGCTGATGATCAGCGGCGTGCGGGCCTCGTCGATCAGAATCGAGTCCACCTCGTCAATGATCGCGAAATAGTGCCCGCGCTGGACCTGGTCCTCCTTCCGCAGCGCCATGCCGTTGTCCCGCAGGTAATCGAACCCGAACTCGGCGTTCGTCCCGTAGGTGATGTCGCACGCATACTGCTCGCGCCGAACCGCCGGAGGTTGATCGTGCACGATGCAGCCCACGGTCAGCCCGAGAAACTTGTAAATGGCACCCATCCACTCGCTGTCCCGCTGCGCCAGGTAGTCATTGACCGTGACCACGTGCACCCCGCGACCGGTCAGGGCATTCAAATACACCGGCATCGTCGCCACCAGGGTCTTGCCCTCGCCGGTGGCCATCTCCGCGATCTTCCCCTGATGCAGCGCAATGGCACCGATGATCTGCACATCGAAGGGGATCATGTCCCACACAATGGTGTGGCCCCGCACCACCACCTCCGCCCGGCGCTCCGTCAAACGCCGGCAGACGTTCTTCACCACCGCGTATGCCTCCGGCAACAGCTCGTCCAGCGCCGCCGCCAGCTCCGCATTGTCCCGGATCTGCGACAGCCGCGCCTTCCATTCGGCGGTCTTGCGCCGCAAATCGTCGTCCGACAACGAACTCAGGCCGGCCTCGATCTCATTGATCCTGGCCACCAGCGGACGCAGCCGCCGAATCTCGCGGTCGTTCTTGGAACCAATCAGTTTTTTAACGAGAAAGCCAATCATGGTCGCCCGGTGAATGATATCAGGCAGTGCAAACGCTACGAGATGCCCGGCAGACCGTCAAATGCGAACCCCGCACCCCGGCGCCGCCCCCGCCCGACCGAACCCGATCCCAACCCCGCTGCCCGCGTCCGGCCCGAAGTTCCTTTTCACCGCCCCCTCCGGCCTTGCCCGTCGCCGCGTCCCGGCCCTATACCCATCGCCATGACTTTCGAAGAACGCCTGCAGGAGCACCTGGCCTTCCTCTACGGCACCGACCGCGCCCCATCGCTCACTGCCGAACTCCGGCAACGACTGCAGCAGCTGGACCTGCCCCGGCGACCTGCCCGGCCCCTCGGCGCCCGCGACGTGATCCTCATCACCTATGCCGACCAGGTACAAGCCCCGGGCCGGATCCCGCTGGAGGTCCTGGGGACCTTCCTGGCACGCCACGCCGCTCCCCACATCCGGGCCGTACACATCCTCCCGTTCTACCCCTGGACCTCCGACGACGGCTTCGCCGTGGTGGATTACCTCGCCGTGGATCCTCGTTACGGTACCTGGGAGCACGTCCACGAACTGGGCCGATCCTTCGACCTCATGTTCGACCTGGTCTGCAACCACACCTCCTCGCGCTGCCCTTGGTTCGAGGAGTTTCTCAGGGACAACCCCCGATACCGGGGCTACTACATCACCGTTGAAGGCAACCCGGACCTTTCCACCGTCATCCGCCCGCGCACCACCCCCCTGCTCACCGAGTTTCCCTCCGCCACCGGCCCGCGCAAGGTCTGGACCACTTTCAGCGCCGACCAGGTTGACCTCAACTACCACAACCCGGCCGTGCTGCTCACCATGCTCGAGGTGCTGCTGACCTACGTCCGCCACGGAGCCAGGTTCATTCGTCTGGACGCCGTGGCCTTCCTCTGGAAGGAAATCGGCACCTCCTGCCTGCACCTCCCGCAGACCCATCGCATCGTCCAGTTGATGCGGACCATCCTCGACCACACCGCGCCCGACACCCGCCTCATCACCGAAACCAACGTGCCCCACAGCGAGAACATCTCCTACTTTGGAGACGGCTCCAACGAGGCGCACCTCGTTTACAACTTCGCCCTCCCGCCGCTGGTCCTCCACAGCTTCCGGACCGGCCGAACCACCGAACTGACCGACTGGGCCGGTCAATTGCGCACACCCTCTCCCGACACGGCCTTCCTGAACTATCTGGCCTCCCACGACGGAGTCGGCATCAATCCCGTGCGCGGCATCCTCGATGACCGGGACATCCAGGCCCTGGTGGACCACACACTGGCAGCGGGCGGGTTCGTCTCGGAAAAGGCCCTGCCCGACGGTTCCCGCGCCCCGTACGAATTGAACATCAACTACCTCGACGCCCTCAGCCCGCCCCCGGCCGGCGAGTCCCCCGACGTGGCAACCCGCAAAATGGCCACCGCACACGCGGTCGCGCTCAGCCTGGCCGGCGTACCCGCCATCTATTTCCACTCGTTGTTCGGGTCCCGCGGCGACCGCGACGCGGCCCTGACCACCGGCATTTACCGCCGCGTCAACCGCCAGAAGCTCCCTCTTGCCTGTCTGGAGGCCGAGCTGGCCGAGTCCACCTCCCTGCGCGCCCGCGTGCACCACGCCCTGCGCCGCTGGTTGACCCTGCGAATCAACTGCCCGCTTTTTGCCCCCGCGGTTCCCCAGACCGTGTTGAACGAAGACCCCCGACTGTTCGTGGTCGAAAGAACCGACCCCGCCACCGGCCGGCGGGCCCTCTGCGTCCACAACCTCTCCGGCGAGCGCGTGAGCTATCGCCCACCCCGGTCCTCCGCACCGGCCGGACTCGTCTGGCACGACGCCACCGGCGACCGCTCCCTGCCCGCACGCGACCTCGGCGACACCCTCCAGCTCGAACCGTGGGCAAGTTGGTGGGGTCTGCCCGCCGCAGCGCCGCCCGGCAATCAACCATCCACAACCGACTGACCGGCCCGCCCCTTCCGCACGCGGTGCCACCACCAGATCGGCAGGCCCATGAGAATGATCAAGCCCGACCCGGCGGCCAACCACGGCCGGTAGGTCACCGCACTGTAGATGAGCCACGCACACACGCCGGCAAACAGCCAGGGCGTCACCGGATAACCCCACGTCCGGTAGGGCCGCGGCTGCTGCGGCTCCTTGCGCCGCAAGACCCACACGGCCAGGGTCGTGCCCAGGTAAAACGTGTAAACCGCCGCCGACGTGTAAACGACAGTGCGCACGAAATCGCCCAACACCAGAATCAACGTCAGCGCCAGCAGCCCCTGCACCATCAGCGCCATCGCCGGTGCCCCGCGCCGTTCATCCCACCGGCCCAACCAACGAAACCATGCGTAATCCCGGCCCATCGCATAGGTGATCCGTGCCCCGGTCAGCACCAACCCGTTGACCGCCCCGAGCGCAGATATGCAGATCAGCGCGCTCACCAGTCCTACCGCCTGCTCGGGCCAAACCCTCCGGACCACCTCCACCGCCACGGCCTCCGACCCCACCAGCCCCTCATAACCGAGAGCGTACAGGAACGCCCCGTTCACCAGCAGGTACAACGCCGTCACCGAGGCCATTCCCAGCACCATGGCTCGCACGATGTTCCTCGCCGGATCCCTCACCTCCGCCGCCACGTAGGCCATTTCGTTCCACCCCCCGTACGTGAACAAGACGAAGATCAACGCCAGGGTCCACGGCAGTCCGGCTTCGGGCGCACTCCCCTGCGGCTGCACGCCGGCCGGTCCGCCCACCAGCGCGGCCACGCATATGGCCACCAGGCCGAGGGCCTTGACCAGGGTGAGCAGATTCTGCGTCCATTTGCCGGCCCGCACACCCGCCACGTTGATCAGCGTCAGAGCCACCACAGCGGCCGCAGCGTAAACCTTGTGCGCACTCCCGGGCGTCCCGCCCCACGCGCCCCACCACGGATCCAGAATCGGCGCCGCATACAGCGCAAACGCAAATGCCATCACCGCGATGTCGCCCGGCCGCACCACCGTCAACTGTGCCCAGCCGAACAGGAACCCCGCCCAACTCCCGTACGCCCGCCCCAGGAACACGTAGTCCCCGCCCTCCCTCGGATAGGCGGCGGCCAGTTCCGCGTAGCAAAGCGCCCCGCACAAGGAGAGCAAACCGCCCACGATCCAGAGCAGGAAGACCCCGGCCGGCCCGCCCGCACCCCCTGCAATCGTCGGCGCCATTTGATAAATGCCCGTGCCGATGATGATCCCCAGGATCAAACAGGTGGAATCCAAGAGGCTCAGGACACGACGCGGTTCGCTTGAGGCACTCATGATGCAACGAAAACTCGGGAGCCGAAACCTCCAGCGGGTGAAACGCGCCGGCCCGGCCCCGGCGGCAGCCGCCGCGGGCAAGGAGGGCGTCCCTCTTCTCCATCACGGGAGCAGGCCGGAACGAAGCACGAGCCGGGTTCTGCCGCCCTCCACCCGCCGCCCCTTCAGCGCTTCTTCATACTCACGCTGATCCCGGAGGCGTGCAGGTTCAGGAAGATCGTCTCCAGGGCCGGATTGTTCGTGATGGCCTCGATGTAACGTGGATCGGCCATGGCCGGTGTGATGTTGTGTGCCACCACCAGGCCTCCGGGCCGCACCAACGGCAGCAGTTTCTGCAAATAGTCCAAGTAACCCTCCTTGTCCGCATCCAAAAACACCAGGTCAATCGGGTCCTTGACCTGCTTGACCGTCTCATGGGCATCGCCCAGCACCAAGGTCACCCGGTCCGCCACCCCGGCGCGTTTGAAATTCTCGCGCGCCTGTGCCGCGCGGCGCTCGTCTATCTCGAAGGTCGTCAGTCGCCCGTCCGTCCGTTCCAACGCCAGGCAAAACCACAGCCCGGAATAACCCACGGACGTCCCCAGCTCGACCACATGCTTCGCCCCGATGGACTCCGCGAGGACCCGCAAAATCCTACCGTCCTGCTCGGGAACGATCATGTTGCCGCGCCGCTGGTTCCGTCCCACGTCCTCGATCACCGCCAGGATCCGTTTCTCAACCTCGTCCTTCGGCAGCGTCCGGGCCACAAACGGTTCGCGCCCCTCGCCGCCGGGACCTCGCCAGGGCTGGGCCGTCACGGTGTCCATCAAAAAAAGTCCGCCTGCCAGGCAGGCTGCACCAAGCCAGGGAAGAAGTTGGTTGCGCATGGCCCAATCTTCCCGTCGACGGGTCCTCCCGTCAAATCCATGAGCACCTTCCGACGCGCCCGGCAGCCCCACCGCCGCGCGGCCGGCGTGGTTCGCGCACCGCACCAACCTCGCTCCAACAGCCGCCCTCCCGGCATACCCCGTCTCTCGCCCAGCCTCGCGACGGTCCACCCAACGGTTTCGGGCGGGCCGCAGGTCGACTGCGAATGGACATTTTCTTCCAACCCACTATGCTGCCCGTCCGACATGGGCAAATGCGACACTTCACAGGCCGGATTCCGCACCGCGGCACCGGCCGAACTTGGATTTGCCATGCCGGCCGAGTGGTCCACGCACGAGGCAACGTGGCTGGCCTGGCCCCACCTGGCCTCGGATTGGCCGGGCAAGCTCGACACCATCCGCTGGGTCTACACCGAAATCGTGCGCAAGCTCGTACCCGGCGAAAAGGTTTTCATCCTCGTGCGCAACCCGGCCGAGGCAGTCGTCGCACGGACCTACCTCCAGAGGGCCGGTTGCCCGCTCCGCAAGGTCCGGTTCGTCCTCCATTCCACCAACCGGAGTTGGACCCGCGATTCAGGCCCCATCTTCATCACCCGGCCACGACCGCGTCCCACCCGCGCCATCGTCCAGTTTCATTTCAACGGCTGGGCCAAATACCCGAACTGGCGCAGGGATCGCCGGGTGCCCGAAACCGCCGCACGACACCTGCGCCTGCCGCTTTTCACCGCCCAATGGCGGGGACGCCCCTTCCTCCTGGAAGGCGGCGCCATTGACGTCAACGGCCGCGGCTCGCTCATCACCACCGAGGAATGTCTGTTGCATCCCAGGATCCAGGTCCGCAACCCCGGCTTCACCCGCCATGATTACGAACAGGCTTTGCAGGCCTGGCTCGGCGTCCGCAACGTACTCTGGCTCAAAAGCGGCATCGTCGGCGATGACACTCACGGGCACGTGGACGACCTGGCGCGCTTCGTCAACCCGCGCACCCTCGTGATGGTCCGTGAGCGCAACCCCCGCGATCCCAATTACCGCCGCCTGGAGGAGAATTGGGAACGCGTGCCCGACCTGCGGCTCGAGGACGGATCGCGTCCCGAGGTCATCGCCCTACCCATGCCCGCACCCCTCACCTTCGACGGGTACCGGCTCCCCGCCAGTTACGCCAATTTCTACATTGCCAATGCCGCCGTGCTGGTCCCCACCTTCAACGACCCCAACGACCGCCTCGCACTCGGCATCCTCGGTGAGCTGTTCCCCGACCGCCCTGTGATCGGCATCCACGCCGTGGACCTCGTTCTGGGTCTGGGTACGCTGCACTGTCTGACGCAGCAACAGCCCGCCTGAGACCGGCCGGGAAACTGGAGCGACGGAACAACCCGCCACGCCAGGCCACCCCCGCACCCCACCTGGGCCCGGACTCGCACCCATTCGCCCCCGAACGCCGCCCGTTCTTCCGCACTTCGAAAAAGCCGGCTCCAAGGGTGAACGTTCACTCGCACCCGTTCCCACCGGCGGCACCCATTCTTCTCCCGGCGCATTCCGGTGGGTGCTGCGACGCCCGTACCCGGGCAAAGGCCCTGGACATCGCATGTCCCTTTGATCCAAGTCGAAAAGTCGCGGTCACAGGACAGTCCCGGTCAGTGCCGCGGTGCTTCTTCTTGCGCCCCTTGGATCACCCTGCGGGGCGGACTTCCGCCGGCCCGCTACTCCTGCCGCACTCGATAGAACCGGCTGCCGGGCAGCGGACCCGGATCCTCCAAGCCCACCAGGCCAGCCTGCCCCTGCACACCCGGCAACGCCCGCCACACCGCCGCATCCAGCCGATCCGCAAATTCCAGCACGTACCGATAACGGGGACTGCCCTGCACCCACAACCGGACGTTCCCCCCTCCACGGCAGTACCGGACCACCTGCGGTCTCTCCTGGGAGTCCAGGAAGTACAAGCTGTGGTAGCCCCCCGCCGCCACCCAGGCCATTGGTTGGGCCGATGGAGGTGTACACTGGCCGCGACCGTTGTCACCCAAGGCCACCACCGAGCCGTCGGCCAACAGCACCAGGGTGTGCTCCGCACCCGCACTCACGGACACCGCGTTCGTGAGGTTCGCCGGGATCCGCGCCTGGCCGCGGGAGTTGTCGCCCCACGCCACGACGACTCCATCAGCCCGGACCGCCACGCTGTGGTACGCACCCGCCGCGATCGCCACCACGTTGCTCAAGCCCGGCGGCACCCTTGCTTGTCCGACCCAGACCCCGGCCGCGTTGCGATTGTCGCCCCAGGCCCGGACCTTGCCATCCCGGGTCAACACCACGCTGTGCCGCGCGCCGGCCGCCACTGCCACGACCGGTTCCAAATCCGCCGGAACCGATGCCTGACCGGTACTGTTGTCCCCCCAGGCCACCACGCGCCCGTCCCGCCTGAGGGCAAGGCTGTGCCAGTGCCCGGCCGCCATCGCCACCACCTCACACAGGTCGGCGGGCGGTTGCGCCTGCCCGGAACCATTCCCACCCCAACTCACCACCGTTCCGTCCGCCCGCAAGGCCAGGCTGTGGTAGCCTCCCGCAGCCACCGCCACCACCTCGCCCAACCGCTCCGGAACCTCGCACTGGCCCTGGAAATTGTGTCCCCACGCAAGCACCTGACCGTCCCGCCGCAGAGCCAACGTGTGCCAAAGCCCCGCCGACACCGCCACCACGTCCGCGGCCTCGGCCGGCACGCGGCGTTGACCCCACGTATTGTCGCCGCCGGCTCCCAACGACGTGAGCGTCAGCGTGGCCGGGATGGTCTCCGCCGATCCGTAATCGTTGGTCACCACAACGGTGTACGTGCCCACCAGGGCCGTTTCCATGGCAGGCCAGCTCACCGAAGCGCCATGCGCCCCCGGAACGGGCACACCGTTCCAATACCACTGGTAATGCAGCGGCGGCGTGCCCTCGGCCACGACCACCAGCGTCACGGGTTCTCCCCGGAGAAGGGCCCGGCCCAGCGGCTGGCTCCGTATGACCGGGGGCATCGGCTGCATTTCAAATTCCACCCGGTCCACCCAGCCACGATCCTCCCCGCCCGAGCCGGAGCCGTTCTTGATGTACGCCCACTCCACGGTCTGATAGCCGGGCCGCAAGTACACTGTTTCCCGGCGCCAATCCACCTCGCCCGAAATCCGGGCCAGTTCCGTGCCGTTCACCTGCAGCCGCAAAACGTCTCCCCCGGCCTCCGAAGAAACCTTCCACCAGAAACGCAACACGCCCGGACCCGGGAACACCGTCCACAGCCGGGAAGCCTGGTCGTCGCCCACATAACCACTGGCTGCCGCGTCCTGCCCGTCCTGCGTGGTGTGTTCCTGACCAAACCACCCGAAGTCACCGCCTGTCTGCCAGGACCACTCCGGCGCATCCACCGCGTCGCCCAGGCTCATGCCCGGGACCACGACCAAACGGGCCCCGGCCGAAACCACGCTGCCGAAGCGGTTCGAAACCTCCACGGCATACCAGCCCGCATCGGCAGGCGTGACCGGATCCAAAACCCATTCCGCACCCGTGGCACCGGCAATGTCCCGCCCGTCTTTCCGCCACTGATAGGACAGGGGGCCCGGTCCGGACGCCTCCACCCGAAGCTCCGCCCGGGTCCCTTCCCTCACATACTGGTCCTGCGGCGGCGACACGATGCGCGGCGACAGGTCGGGATCGCCCACCACGAATTCCATCACCGGACCCGGTGCACTGAACGAGTGCACCCGCAAACCACTGGGGCTGCCGTCCCACCAGTGCGCCGCCGGCGCCGTCCGATCGTCAAAGGCGTTCCCATACCCCTCCGCCGGATTCCCCGCATAATAAAGGTCCTGCCCATCCCCGGCGTTGACATTCCGGTGCAGATCCCACCGGTTGTCCGCCTGCACCAAGGTCACCTCGAAATTCTGATGCCGGCGATTGGGATCCCGCCTTTGGTCATCCCGGTCGCCCAGCTCGTCTATGTGCCAGATCGCCACCCCCGAGGCCGGCAACTCCGCGTCCCGCCCCGACTGATGCCGCGCCTCCAACAGGAAATACTCGGTGGAACTGCCGGGCTTGCGGTACCGATAAAAATGATTGAAGTCCGGCCCGGCAACCGCAGTCAGGGTTGCCAGCAGCGCCGAAGAGGAGGTCAGTTCCGTGGTGGTGGCCCAACCGGCCACACGCTTCAGATAGGCACACACCTGGACCGGATTCAGATCGAAGGCCCCATAACCCATCAGGCAAAACACGCCGGCACCGCCCTTCGAATCGTAATCGTAGTCGTAGAGATCCGGAAAACCGCACAAAAGATGGCCGTTCTCATGGACGAACGTACCCAACTCCAGTCGCTGGCCAATGTTACTGATCTGGTAAAACCACACCTTGGCCCCTCCCGGCCACAACTCCTGCGCCCCCACGCGCACCAGAGCCCACGCGTGCGGCCACAACCCCTTCGACCACACACCGCCATTGTCGCCTGCATAAAACACGTTGCAAGCCACCACCCGGTTCTGCGCGTCCACCGTCAGCCCCCGCAGCGCAGGCAACACCTCCGTCTCATAATCCGGCATCGCCTTCAGGAGCTGGATGGCGTCCCGGATCAGTTCGTTCGCCTGCTCCCCCGAGTCCTTGGTCGTGTCGTTGTAGTAGCTCTTCGGGTGCAGGCTGTTCGGAATGCGAACATACATGGTCACCACGTTCGAATAGATCAACAGCCCCCTGGACACGTCCTCGAAGTACTTTCGGACCGACCCGTTGTTGCCGAATCCGCTGTAATGCTCCGCGTTGCAAAAGGCCTCGATCTCCTGGCGCGGAATGGTGGCGGGCTCGTCGTCAAAATCGATCAGCAGACACAGCCCGACCTTCACCCCCAGCGTGGGAGCCGATCCGGCCGCGGCTTCCAGTTCGGCCCCTTCCCGCATTCGTTGCCAGGCCTTGAGTCCCTCCCACCGGGAGCGGATCTCCATCACCTCCTCCCAGTCCCGCCGCCGCGCGGCGACCTCCGCCCGGATCACCTCCGGAGCCGCCCTCAAACCGGGCGGGATGCCCAACAATTCCGGCCGGCCTAGGTGAACCGGTACGCCACTGGAAACCAGTCGTCCATCCGCCGTCCGCCGGGCATAGCAATACGCCCGAACGACCGGATCAAAAAGGACCGTGTATCCGGAGAGCGTCTCGAAATGTGCATGGAATTCGTCCCCGGACCCGCGAATCCAAACCCGGGCACCATCGGGTTGACGAAACTCGAACTGGGTTCGAAACGGCGCAGCCCCAAGCAAGCCAAGGCTGGCAAACCAAACCAGGAGCACCCCCCACGCCCCACTGCCGTGGAAAACGCCCCCGGCCGCCCCCTCCCCGCCCTGCACGGACCGGCTCTCCTCGACCCCGATCATATCACACCAGCCAAGGAAGCCCCGTTTTTCCCTGCCGACAAGAGCAATCCGGATCCGGTCCGGGTCATCTCCTCTTGCATGCCTTCTCCCGCACCCGGACCGGCCCCGCCGGTCCGATCGCAGGACAGATTGAAACCGTGCCACGGCATGGACACCGGCTTCCTCACGACCCATCCTTGTCCCATGCGTCCGGTGGACATCCAGGTCATAGGGCAAGAACTGGCCATCCGATGGGACGATGGCACGGAAACGTTCATCCTGTTGGAACGGTTGCGCCGGGCCTGTCCCTGTGCTGTTTGCCGCGGGGAGGGTGGTTTGCTGGGCCGCTGGTCTGCTCCGGTGGGGCAGCCGCTCACCGCGGCTTCGTTCGAGTTGCGCGCCATCCGGCAGGTGGGCGGCTACGGCATCCAACCCGAATGGGCCGACGGCCATGCCACCGGCATCTACCCGTTCGAACTGCTTCGGCGGCTGGGCTCAGACTGGAGTGAGCCCAATACTCCCGAGGTCTGAACCCCGGCAGTTGCGGTCGCTCGACCGCGGTCTGCCTGTTCCGCCGCCCACGGGGCTCCACGAGTACATCTGCTCCTTCTTGCAAGCCGCCGGAATGTGGCCGGTCCGCTCCCCCCAACCGGCGCATCTGCAGCCGCCCAATTCAGGCACCTGGCCATCACCCTGACCAATGGGCATCCTGTTCACAGATCGTTCCGCCAGCCCATGGGCCCGGGTTCACCGTTGCGCTTTCACGCGGTAGAATCGAGGTCCGCCGTCAAGCATGTTGTCCGTGAACTGAGCCCGCGGTCCATCTGCCACGACCTCGCCGATCGGCACCCACTCACCAAGGGGGCTGCTCGCGCATTCGATCGAATACCGCACACCTGCCCGGGCCGGCCAACGCAGCGTGATACCTCCTTGCGAGCGTCCCGACCGAACCCGCAGTACGGACTCCACGTCAGTCGGATCGGTCCCCGCCAAGTACTCGCTCCGATTGTCCAGCCCGTCACCATCCGCATCGGCTTCCGCGGCACCCAGCACGGCGTGGACGGAATCGAAATACCGCAGACGCCAACTGTCGGGAATGCCGTCTCCGACCGAGGAGGATGACCGATCCCCTACGACGAGCAGTCCACATGTCCGGGTGGCAGGCAGGGCCGCCAATCCGGTCGGTGAGGCAGATGCATGGCCCCAATCCACCCGGTAAACGGCTCCCGTGGCTGCCTGGGAGGGAATTCGCAACCTAAGGGTCCCCAACAGGCTCTCCCCGCTTTCACCAGGCCGGTTGGGATCCAGCCACGCCACCGCCACCATGTTGATCGCCGGACGCGAGACCACAGTGGGGGCACCCCAGGAGGCGGCGGGGATGAACTCCACCGGTTCCTCCAAGGCTTGCGCCCCCTCCAAGGGACGCACCGCCAGGGAAAACATCAGCACCCGCGCCGGCCACCGACCCTCGACCCGGACCCGAACCGGGACCTCGACGATTGCACCCGGAACAACGACCCGGTCCTCGGCCTGGAACCACGCAAGCGGTTCCCGGTTCGGCCAGACCGGAGGCGGATTCTCGCGGGGCCCGGAGGCTGCACGAATGCCCCCTCCGAACTCAGCCTGCGCAATCGGTCGGGCAGCCCGCACGCCGTTGGTCCAAAAACGCTCGAACCATACCCGCGCAGGATCGAGCGAACGTCGGAACGCGATGAACACGTCCACAACGTTGATAACACCGTCACCAAAAGCAACCCGATCAATCAGCTCGTCCCCGGCTTCGAACAGGATTTCCGGATCCGCCAGGTTCGTGGCCGGCAACCAGTAGTCCGTGCCGTTCACCGGCGCCCCCAACACAGGGCCCACGTCCATGGCATCACGGAAGTCGCTGTGATAAGGCGGATCATACGGCTGACCGGTGGCGGGATTGATGGGCGAGAAATTGTAGAGGGCCGTCTGGAAGATTTGCATGACATCATCGTTGAGCAACTTCCCGTCCCCAAAGTCGCCCGCGTTCAGCCAACGAAAAGGTGCGACATCCCCGGCGACGTACGTCTTCGTGCCCATGGAGACCGTCCGCACGCCCAGGAAGCCGCCGTTGGTCAGGTGCCCAGTCACCGGCACGGCGATGGGAACCTGAGACCCCGGCGCCCCCACCCCGTCACTGGTCGCAGAGGGACGGTCCACCCGCAGCTCGTAACGGGCGTCCGCTGCGGCCTCGATCGGGATCTGGAAGGCTGCAGCCCCCAGCACAACCCGTCCCTGACTCTTCTCGAACAGGTTGTCGCGCGCGATGGAGAACGAAATAAGGTCCTGGTTCCGTGTGTTGTACAGGTTGCCGAACAGCCAGCGCTCCAGCCAACCCACCATCATCAGGCCGCGCTCCGGCTCGAAAACTCGCAGGTCCATCAAGGGGGTGAACGGATCGGATTGCCGGTAGAACACCCGGTTCGTCGGCGTGGGCGACCAGGCCGCCGGCGGTATGACGCGGTACCAACTCCCCTGGCCGGGCGGTGCCTTCTCGCCGTCCTCAGGCGCCACCTGTTCGTACAGCATGGACACGAAGTCCATGACACCGCCCACCGGCGGTCCGTTGACGTTGGTAACCGTGAGCTGGAATTGGAGGGAGTACATGATGGTTTCGTCTGCCAGGCTCAGCACCACCGGCGCATAGAATGTCTGCCCGGGTGCGGCCACGAACTGTGAAGACGCCTCTCCCGACGGAAAGCCCAGGGCAATACGTGTCGGCATGTACCCGTCCAGCGTGAAAACCTTCTCCGCAATGTCGCTCGGCGCATAGCCACGGGCAAATCCGCGCACGCGAAAGACGAGCTGGGTGGCTCCTTCCGGCATGCTCAATTGCAGGCGCCCACTGGAGGGAACCAGCTCGGACTCTTCCGTCGGGACACTGCCATCGGTCGTGTAACGCATTTGGGCCTGCGGTTGCACCGTCACATTCTCGACCCTGAACGACGCGGGGTTCTGTCCCAGGATCATGGGCGTCCCCACCTTGAAGCCGTATCGTGCCGTCACCACCTCGCTCACCGCCCGCCCGGCAGCAAAGGCAACCGCCTTGATCACAAGGCCGGCCTGATTGTTTGTCTCACTCGGCGGGCCCGCCTCCGGTATCTCGAGCACCGGGAGGATGGTCAAAAACTCGTCCCGGAGCATACCGTCACGGTACTCCGGCGCCGTCGCCCCCACATCCCTCGTGGGCGTCTGGCCGTAATCAATCAGGCCGGGCGGCCACGGACCGCGTGCCACGGTGTAATGCACCTGTGCCCCGCGTTCCGCCTTGATGGCAAAATAGACGTCGTTGTTGAAGATCCGTGGTTGATCGTCCGTGCGCAGCACCGTCACTTCGGCCCCTACCACCGGATCGTATACAAAATCCACCCAGCCGATTTGCGGCGGAGCAACGGGTGGCAGCGCCGGCCCGAGCTGGACCCTCCGCAATGCGTGGTTTTTCAGATCGGCCACCAGGAGCGTTTCCGTGTCCGGATCCAGCGCCAGGCCGACGGGTGTATCAAACCGACCCTGCCCGGCCGCTCCATCCACGAATCCGTTTTCCTGCGGGGTCCCCGCCAGCGTCGCAACCGCAAAATTGGTTTCGCCATACTGTGGCTGCGGCTGAACCTGCCGGATCACGTGATTGTTGGCGTCCGCAATGACCAAGCTTTGCAGGTCCGGCCACCAGAGCAAGCCTCGCGGACCTTGAAAACGAGCCGAGGCTCCGAACACCGAGTCCCGGTATCCCGGCCGCCCGTCCCCGAGCACCGTCCAGAGCCGACCTTCGCGCGGGTTTGTCAGATCAAACGCCTTCACCTGATGGTTCATCGTGTCCGCCACCCACAGACGCCCTTGGTCGTCGAACGCCACGGCCGTCGGTCCCCGCAGGCTGGCGCCTTCAAGAGTCACCGTGGCGAGCTCGTCTGTATCCGGATTGTAGCGGCGGATGCGGTGATTCCCGCTGTCGGCCACATACACGCTCCCATCGGGCGCCTGACCCAGACCGACGGGGGTATGCAGTCGGGACGCCGGGCCCACACCGTCCTCGCCCCCTGGCTCTCCCGCACGACCCGCCACGGTGGTGACCCAACCATCGGACGCCCTCACAAACCGCAGCGCGTGGTTGCCGCTGTCCGACACCAGAACACCCCACTCCCCCTGACGGCGGATCCAGAGCACCCCTTGGGGATTAAAGAATCGCGCCTCCCACGAAGGCCCGTCGTTCGCGCCAGGCTCGCCGTCCGGCTGTCCGGCCACGATCCGTACTTGTCCAGAGGCCCCGTCCCACGACAGGATCAGATGGTCTCCTGCGTCCGCAACGAGAACCGTTCGTTCCGGCCCCGCCGCAAGGTGAAACGGTTCATGGAGCCCGTTGGTGCTGATGGTTGTAACCGTTATCTGAGCACCAGCGGAACCCACGCCCAGTACCGCCGCGCCACCTGCGCATACCGCGCGCAGGCCCCACCAGAAACGAATGCTGCAGGCCAGACGTTGCATAAAGCCTCCTCCTTGCCTAGAACCGCACGCGAAGGCGGAAGAACCGCCGTTCCGCCCCCTGCCCGTGAGCCTCCCAAACGATCACGTCACCCGTCCCTGCCAAGGATTCCACCAGTTCCCAGGGACCTCGCACGGGATCCGGCGCGGCCCACACCTCGTAAATCCGCCCCGGAATCGTCTCCCACTGAAGAAGAGGTCCCTTCTCCCGCGACGGCAAACGTGGAAGCGGTCGGATCACCAGGCGCGACGAAGGTTCCAAGGGATTCGTCCCGGCGACGAATTCCTGCCAGTTGGTCAGGCCGTCACCATCGGGATCCGCGTCGTCGGCAGACTGCTCGTCGTTCTTCCCCCCGAAAGCCCAACTCCGCCATTCCTCCGACACCCGGCTGTCCCCCATCGCAGGCGTGCCCACACAGACCCTCGCGGCCCGCGTCTCAAAATTGACTGCCGTCTGCCAGTCCGAGGCGCCATCCGCACGCTCCACCCGGACTCCGTACCACCCACCGGGCGGCACACCTTCAGGAATGGACAGAACCAGGTTTCCCAAAAGATTGCTCGCACCCGAGGGGATCCCGATCCTGCCCATGGACCATCCGCCCGCCCAGGTCGTCGTGGACGAGAACTCCGCATCCGGCCTGGCCACGCCCGCGGCCGCCTCCCACGACAAGGACTGCAGCAAAGGCACCGCTCCATCCCGGGCTTCCACTTCCAGCCGAAACTGGAGTCCCTGAAGCGAGCTCCCCGGATACATCCGCACCCACACGGGTATCCGCACTGTCATTCCATCCTTCGCCTCGCCCACGCTGTTGAGTCCCAACATGCCCTGGCGAAACCATCTGGATCCCACCGACAGGCTCGAGGTCCCGGCTCCCGCCGCGGTCAGACCGCCCTGACCCAGTGCTGTGCGGGTGCCCCCCACCTGCCACCGGCGCCACCACCGCTGGCGGTCCAAACCCGCCGCACGGCGCAACACCACCTGCCAGTCCAGGTAACGAATCAATCCGTCCCCACCCGCCGCTCCCTCTGTATCAACAGGAAACACGTCCATGGCATCGTAAACATCCGTATAGGCCGGAGGCACCACCACACCCATGGACGCATAAAAGACGTTGTTGACATCCGCATTGTCGAGAATGCCGTCGCCGAAAAGTCCCGCATTGTACCATCGGCCGGGTGCTGTATCGCCCACCAGGTAAGCGACGTTGCTGACCCGTATCGTCACCGCCGGCATGGGCTCCACCGGAATGCTCCCCTGGCCCCCGTCGGAGGTGGCACTGGGCGCAACAATCTGCACCTTGTACTGTGCTCCCTCTGCTGCCGTGCCCGGCACGCGAACAGCAACCAGCCCCACGACTGCATATCCTTGGAAGGATACATTTGCGTTGGTTCCCAGAGCCGCTATCAGCAGGCCCTGACCGCCCTCCGCCCCGGGAACTCTGTAGCTCCACGCCTGATACTGCCCCACGCCACCGGCCTGTGCAGGGGTGACCAGCCTCACGAAGTCATTGCTCGAAAGCGACAGCAGTTGCAGGGGCTCCTCCAGGCCGGGCGCCCCATCTTCGGGGATCACCTCGAGACGATACTGGAACGACCGGACCCGCTCGCCCGCCCGAAGATTCATGACCACGGGTATCACAACGGTCGCGCCCACGCCTCCATCCAGCTGATTCATCCAAGCGGGGACCCCGATCGCGTTAGTCCCCACAAACCGGCCCGACGTGACCGCGCTGGCCTGAGTGCCGACAAAGGCCCGCACTCGCAAACTGGTGAGATCCCGATCCGCATAACGCCAGTCAATCCAACCCATGCCATTGGTCACCAAAACGGGCAGGCTGTTGGTCGTCGGATCGCTTCCGTCAACTGTGTAGAAAACTTCTCCTCGAGGTACACGCACTTGGATCCTGTAACCCATCGGGTAATAACCCGCTGCGGGCTCGATCTCAGGCGGCTCGACTTGATCCACCGGATCCTGCGAACGCGGGAGAGGCTCCGGTCCTGTCAATCCCGTGCCTTGGAGGTGCCGGATCACGTGATAGTACGTTTCTGCGGTATACACGTCACCATTTGCCGCCACGACCACGCCCACCGGACTCCGCGCTTCTGCACACGAACCAAACCCGTGGTCGCACAGTTCTCCGTCGTACCAGCCCGGCCACGGCCAGCCGGGCAACCAGTCCTCCTGCGACACTCCGTAAAACGGAAGGCACGTCCCATCCGGCAGGATCTGTTTGACACGGTGGTTGCCCGTGTCGGCCACCAAGACGATACCGCCCCCGGCCCGTGCCAAGGTGCGCGGGCTTCGGAACTGGGCGTATGCAGGACCTCCGAATCGGTCTCCGCTTCCGTTGAACCCAGTCCAACGTGCAAGACTCTGACCGGTTGGATCCATCACCCAGATGCCACGCAGACCCTGATCGGCCAAAGCAATCCAGCCATTCGTCAGAACCACAATGCCGGACAAATGCACCCCCGGTTCCAGCACGCGAGCCACGACATTCGAGTCCTGCGTCCCGATCCTGAGAACCACGTTGCTCCCACACGTGAGCCACACCTGTTCCTCGCCGTCGAGCGTGACGGCGGTCACCTCCGGCAGATCCACCGCCACCCAGCCCAGGAGGTTTCCGAAGCGATCCCACCAGCCCGCCCGACCTCTTACGCCGTCGCGATACTCCAAAACCAAAATGTCTCCGTTACGGTTCACCGCGACATCCACCGGCTGCTCCAAGCCGACCACAATCGTCCGCGTCAATCCGGCCACCAAGTCCAGCACGCGCAGCGCCCCGTTGTCACGGTCTGCCACGTAAAGGAACCGCCCGGTCGGGTCCAAAGCCAGCCCGCTGGGGGTGTGAAACTGCGCTTCGGTGGCCGTCACCCCGTCCCGCCAGCCGTAGGCAACCGGGTTGCCCTGCCACGGTCCGCCACCCAGGGTCTGAACGGACCCCTCCGCGGACAACTGTGTGACCCCGCCCACCACGAGCCCCAGCGCGCTTGCCAGTCGGCTCACTGCCTTCCAACGCTTTCCTGCATTCGCCATCACGGCAGACCTCCCTCTTTACACATGGACGCCCCGACAGAGGCGGTTCACCTTGGACTGGTCTCGGAGAACACGGCCGGAGGCCGCGGACCGAAGTGGCTCCAATCGGCCGGCTTGGCGCCCTCCCACACCGAGTCAGGGTCAATTCCCTGGGTGATCGATGTGGGCTGCGTTTGCAAGAAGCTTGAATATGTCGGCCGGAAGTCACCTTCCTTAAGAATCGTCGGGGTGATGAAGATCAGAAGGTTCTTCTTGTCCAATGCCTTGTTCTCGTGACGGAACGCCAGGCCGATCAGCGGCAGATCACCCAGCACCGGCACCTTGCTGTAAATGTTCTTGGTCGAGTCACTCATCAACCCGCCCATCACCAAGGTGTGGGCATTGGGGATGAGCACCTGCGTCTCAATCCGGCGGATGTCATATTCGTCCGCCTCGTTGATGGTATCCACCACCCGTTTCTGCACCGTCCGGAAAATGCTGGACACCTCGGGAACGACCTTCAGAAAGATTTGATCATCCGCGGTGATGCGCGGCGTGACCTCCAGGATGGTACCCAGGTTCGTGTAATTGACTTCCGATCCACCCGTGGTGTTTTGCGTACTGGCTTGCACGCGGAAAATCGGGACTGCCCGGGTGACTGCCAGCCGGGCCGGTTCATTGTCCAACGTGACGGCACGCGGCGTGGAGATGACCTGTGTGTCCGCGTCCTTGTTCAGGAAAGACAGCACCGCCCGCACGCCGTCCGCGTTCAGGAAGGCAATGTTCGGATTGAAGCCATTGAACGTATTCAATGAAAGACCGCCACTGCCGGCCTGCGTCACCATGGTCGTCGTCCGGCTGTATCGTCTCGACGATGTGATCGTCCGGCCGCCGGGGAGCGTCGTTGTCACCGGTTCGCCGGGCGCGGTCGTCACCGTCTCTGCGGTGGTGATGCCGTTGCCGAACGTGATGTTCTGGCCCTCGAGGGTGGCGCCCCAATCAATTCCCTTGATGGTGCTCGGGCTGCGCGAAATCTCCATCAGCCGTGCCTCGATGAGGACCTGACGCGGTGCCACGTCCAAACGCTCCACCAGTTCTTCCACGGCCATGAGCTCTTTCTCAGTGGCCACGACCACCATCTGGCTCGTGCGCACGTCCGGCAGCGCCTTGCTGCGTTTGTCCGTGAAAGTGCTCTGCACCACGGCCACCACGTTCGATGGATTGGCATATTTGAGCTGGATGATCTTCGTCACCAGCGGCTCGGGCGCTTCCGGATCCTTCACGGTAATCCGTGCAATACCCGTCTTCGGGTCCTGGACCAACTGCAGGTCGTAGTTGTTCAACAATGCCTCCAACGCCTGCTGCGCCGTCACGTTTTCCCAACGGATGGACACACTCGGCATTGGCACGATCTTGCCGTCCGGGCCCGGCATCCCGTAGTTGACCTTCGGATCCATGAGGTAATTGAGCCCCGCCTGGCGCGCCAGATTCCGAATCGCATCAGTCAAGGGCAGGTCGTCCATGACAATCAGCGGTATCACCTGGTTGGTGGAGGATGCACCCTGCTGCGGTTCCCGGCCGGGCTCTGCCGCGGTCGTCGGCTCTTCGTGTATGGTGTTTTCCTCACCGAGCCCGTTCGGAGCAGCTTCCTGCCCATACACCCTCCAAGCCAGCCCGACGGCGCACCACGCAACCAGGGCAAGAGCCGCCCATCCGCTGCGCGATCGTTCCATACTCGCCTCCATACGCTTGGATGTTTCGCCGCACGGACCCACCGACGGCGTCTCCATATAGGAGCTCACTCGGTCATTTTCTTTCTTCATACCGCATTGCATGGCCTTCATGGGCTGCGCCTTGTTTCAGTTGTTCATTCCGGTCCTCAGCACAGGGCCTTTCCAGAGACCAAGCAGCTTGCGGGCCAACCCCTGCATGCCCTCGACGGGGGTTCGCACCGGGACCTTTTCCGCAGTCACATGCGCTTCCCTACCCATAACCGTCGGGGTCCTGCGACAGGCTCGGGGCCCGGCCGGCTTAGAGGCCGTCACGAAGGCGCAACTCCTGCCGGATGCCGTTGATTTCCACCAGGACACGGTCGTCCTCGATTTGGACACATCGGATCCGCACCTCTCCGGCCGCGGTCTTCAGTGTCCCGGTCTCACCTTCCGCAAGCACCAGGCTTCGTGGTGGATTGTCCCGTGTCGTCAGGGTGGCCAGGCGATTGCCCGGCACCCCGGCCAGACCCCGCAGTGCCAGACTCACCCGGACAGCGGGCGCGGCGTTGGTGCGACTCGCCCTTTGTCCGAACAGCCGGGTGGATTTGGGAAAAAACGGGTCCAGCCCCTCCCCCGGGCTGCTTGGAATCTCGAAAACCGAGCGGGGGATCTCCTGCCCGGCTGAAGCAGGTTCGCCCGCTGCCGAAGGGGCTGTGCTCCGCTCCGGGTCCGTTGCGGCACCCGCGCCAAGGGACACGCACAGAATGGCCGCCAACGCCAACCATCTTTTCATCATTCGCCTCCCCTCATGAACCGGATCGAACCAGGGCGACGACGGTCACCCGGAAAGCAAGTTGCTCATTGGCACCATCCGTGCCCGATGCCGGCGCTGGTTCGATCTCCAGGTTTCGGAACTGCCAGTAAGGGTACCGGTTCTCGAAGTCGGCGAGAAACCGGCCGAGGTCATGATAGTGGGCGGTGCCCGCAATGGTCATGCTGACCTGCCGATAGGGAAAGCCCGGCAGCAAATCCACCGGACCAGGTCCGTTGATGGTGCTGAACTGTGGAATCTCCACAGGATACTGGCTTCGGAACTGCCGAATCTCGTTGATAAGATGGGCGTAGTAATCGCCCGCGGCCATTTGCTGCTCGCAGCGGTCCAGCTCCGCGGCAGCCTGATCAAGCGCCTCCTGTATCGCCGGTGCCCGATTCAGCACCTTGCGCGCATCGGCAATCTGATGCCTCAGGTCGTCAATCTGCCGCCCGACCTGCTCCAACGCCGCCTGCTGGGGCCGTACCAGCCCGAACCACACTCCGGCCAGGACCAGGAATGTCCCCAGGGCCACGAGAACGAGCTGGCGCTGCTTTTCCTTGGGAAGGCGTTTCATCGTGTCTTTTCCTCCAATCGGCATTCCAGCGTGAAGGCCACGAACGTCCGTCCGGTCCGCGGATCCTCCACCGGTGGCGAGAGGTTTCGTAGCGCCACTTCGCCCTTGGCTCCGATGAGTTGCTGGAGCCATGGGTCGCGGGCGATTCTTTCCTTGTAGTGGGTCACCAGGTCTCCCGGATTGGCGCCCTCATCCCGGGCGTCCAGCGTGATGATGATTCGCTCGGTGGCCGTGGGCGGTTTGGGCACTTGCGTGATCCGGCCCGCAGCGTTGGTCTTTCCCGGCGTGGCCGGTGTGAGCACGTAGAACTGCTCCACCTTGAGCCGGCTGAGGGGGACGTCGGGGAGTGCCACCTTCTGCAGCGCCTGGAGCAGGTTGCCCTGCAGAAACCGGTTGGTGGCCAACCGATGCAGGGCCGTTAGGCGCTGCCGCACCTCGTTCAGACGCTTCTCCTGCTCGCGCGCCTGCTCGTAATCCTTGCGCAGGAGCTGCCATTCCGTCTGCAAACCGGCAAGCTCACTGTTTTGGAGAAGAACACGTGAGTAAAAGATGAGACTGCCCAGCAGGCTGCAGGCCACCACGGCTACGGCAATCAACACGGCCCGTTTGACCGGGTCCCTGCGTCGTTCTTCCTCGAGCGCCTGCGCTTCGGCCAGAAGATTCAGTCGGATGGGCATAGGCTCAAAGAGTGGCAAGGCCGGTCCCCACGGCCACGGACAATTGCGGGGCCACCTGTTCCAACTCGGCGAGTTGCTGCGGTGGAAGCGAACGCTGCAGGCCCGCGGTAGGGTCCCAGGCACGGCATTCTGCGACCAGCTCGGTTTGCAGGGCCTGCAACACCCATTCTGCGGCGGCACCGGCGCCGGATACGAGGACGTGCGTGACCGGCCGGTCGCTCTGGTGTTCGTAAAAGTCCAGAGATGCCTTCAGTTCCCGTCCCAACGGGGCGATGAGGGCGAAGAGCTGCTCGCGCACCTCGGCCGGCATGCCCAGTTTGATGCCCTCGGCTTCCGCATAACTGATGCCCATGGTATCGGCCAGACCCTGTGTGATCTGGTCGCCACCCATGGCCAGCACGCGTGTCAGGACGAGTTCTCCTTCCTGCAGGATACAGACGCTGGAATGGCGAAAGCCCAGGTCCACCAGCGCAAGGACCTCGCGTTGGAAAAGGTCCGGCTCGGCTTTCTCCAGCGCGTTGATGGGGGCGACCAGGCCGGGCAGCACGCTCCCGGCCGTGCAACCGGCCTGCTTGATCGCCGTGTGGAGGGTGTCCACCCAGGTCTTCTTGGCACCGGCCACCAGGACCTTTTGCTTGGGAACGGCCGCTCCCTTGGGCTTTTCGGGCGCCGGACCGCCGGAGCGGCCGTTGACCGGCCAGCAGTCGAACACATAGCCGGGAAGGTCCTGCTGCAGATAAAGTTTGCTGCTGGTCTTGAGGATCTGCCGCATGTCCGGCACCGGCATCTGCGGGAGTTCGGCGTATCGAACGATGGCGTCATGAACTCCGATCGCCAGCGAAACCAGAGGGGACCGGCTTTCCAGTGACTGCACGAGCGAGCGCAGATGGTCGGCCAGCAATTCGGCCGAGGGTTCCTTGTCGAAAACGGGAGCCTCGGCAATGGCATAGCGCAAGAGGACCGGCCCTTCCGGACGATTCTGAATCCAAACCACCTTCGTGCACCGGCCGCCGAGGTCCACAGCCACCACTTGATCGCGTTTCCGCGACCCGCCTTTGAACCAGCTCAACGTCATGGGCAACGTCCTCAGTTACAACCGAGCCAACCTGTGCTCGCCGATTTCCGTCCGTGTGCAAAGCAACTCGCGGGCCAAGCAGAAAGGGAGCAGGAACGGGTCCATCCCCGCCATGTCACCGTACCGGTCAAACACCGTTGAAGGGAGCGGGGGCTGCACGCCGGACCCGGTGGATCAGCACCACGGCTGACACCGCAAGCAGGCCGGTCAGGCACCATGCCCAGTCCGGCATGCCCCCCAGCTGTGTGGCGGATGCCTTTCCGGCCCCGTTGGAGGCCGCTTGTACGTCCTGGGTGCGGCCGAGCTTGATCTGGCACGTCTCGAGTCTGGCCTGCATGTCCCTCGTTAGGGCACTCTTGAAGGCCAGCCGCTGTTCGTACCGTTCCCGCCCGACACGGAGCTTCTCGGACAATGACAACTCCCCTTCCTGCCGAAGACGGGCGGCAATTTCTTCCTCATTCGCTTCCTTGAACCCCGGCAGGGCGGCAAAAGCTGCCTCCACCCGGAAAGGTGTGACCATCCCGGTGAGCAACAGGACGGAGACCAACAAAATCAGCACCCTGCGGCCCCTCAAGAGGATGGGACGACGGTGGTCTGTACACCCGGAAGGACTCCGCAACTGAAACGGGCCACGGCTCGACCGGAGGTGGGCGCAGCCCGCCGGATCCCGGCCGGGGCTCGGCGGATGCTGAAACATCAGGATAGGATCAGGCATTCTCATCCTGTCGCCAGGGTTTCGCCCTTTTGATTGGCTCACAGCGTTTCCGCTTCGGGGGGCAGCTCGGTGTAATCCGAAAGGCTGATCAGGCCGGCCACCGGCAAACCCAGGTCCACCAGCAGGTTCGGGTCCCGGTTGTACCGGCTGTGCACGCGCGAATCGTAATTGATGCGCAGTGTCCGATTGAACACGATCGCCTCGTCGCGACTCACCAGCACCCCGTTGAAGACGGTGTCGTTTTTGGCGAGTCGCATGGCCGCGGCGTGGTTGGTGTAAAAGATTCCGTCGAGCCGGTTCATATTGTTGGAGGCAACCTGATAGTACGGCACGGGGGTACCGGTATCGTTGGTGGGGTAACCCTGGATTTTGGACGCCCGCGACGTCGTCATGTTGAGTTGGGAGTTGTAGTCGTAGTTGCCATCCATGACGCCGTCTTCGTCGGCGTCGAACCACGCGCTGTAGGTCCCGTCTGGATGAAGGAAGGGGATCCCGTCATCGCCGGTATGGAGGATCCCGTCGGCGCCCAGGTTGAGTTCGCTGCCAACATTGCGCAGACCGTAGCCGGCCGCATTGTAACAGTAGCTTCGCCATTCCGAGCTGGTCACGTCTCCCCCGAGAATGCATTCCCGCACGGCAAAGGCGACCAGGTCTCTGTCCTTGTTGTTTTCGACCCAGGCATCGCGTTGAGGGGCTGACATGGTCTCGGGCGGGGTGCTGAAAGTCGGCCCGTTTCGATACCGGAGGTCCCCGGCGATGTAGAGATTGCCACCCACGTACAGCGTACCCCGGCCGGAGATGTAACCCTTGATCACCACGTCTCCCGGGACGACCACGGTGTTACTGATGATGATCGGCTTGTCGTAGGTACCCTCCAAATAGAGCCCGGGTTTCAGGATGTTGGTGTGCACGCCGTAGACCAGGCGCTCCGATCCCACCCAGATGCCGTTGTTGACCGGGTCGCTGAGGGCTTTCGTTGTGTAGTAGGTAAAGTCCTTGAGGTTGGGCATCGGCTCGCGCGGGACGCCCCAGTGCGCATAGGCCAGGGGATTGGCCCCCGCCAGACCGCCGAAGGGCGGATTGCCGCCGAATGGATCCACCGGCACGCCGTTTTCCGTGATCAATCCGTTGGCAAGGATCACGCCGTTGACCGAGGGACGGCCGCGAAAGTCAAAGTCCCAATTGGCACGGTTGCCGCCGTTGCCGGTGATGCTCGACCCCCACCACCAACCCCAGTTGTTCAAAAAATACTCGTAATCGAAGACCCGACTGGCCGGGTTCTTGACGATCCGAGCTCCGAGGGTCCGCACTTTGTCGCCAACCCGGGCGGAAGCCGTAATCCAATAAATGTCCATCCCGATCACGTTGGACTTCACCACCGTGACGCGTGCGCCGACGAAGCGACTTCCCTCCTCCTGCAGGGTCTGCTGCATGTACGCGAGCGGCAGGGTGCCATTGGCAGTGGCGTACACGCCGGAGCTTGGGGCGGGCCAGGCATCAGCGATCATTTGCGCCGCCCACTGCAACGCGTTCTCGGCATGGTAGTAGGCGGCGATCCAGTCGTTGCGGCCGTGCGCCATGTTCAGGTGGAACGAGCCGAGGGCAAGCGTGCCGGCCGTCACGAGTCCCAGGATCCCACCGGTAACCACCACGACCATCAGGGCACTGCCCTCCTCGGACTTTTGCATCGCTTGCTTCAGGTTCATCCCTTTCATGGACAGCCTCACCTTCCTTCCCTCAAGCATTCCGCATTTTCACCACGAAGGACTTGAACACCCGCGCACTGTTGACCTCTGGCGCCCTTCTTCCGAAGCCGTCATCGTCCATTTCCAGAAAGACTCGAATCAGGGAGCTGTCGGTGCTCCCGTCCGACTTGATGCTCGGAGCGAACACCAACTGTCGCAGGACGACGCGGCCGGGTCGGTTCTCGAACAGCACGGTCTCGGTCTCGGGCTTGAGCCGGTCTTCACGAAACCAAACCCGTCCCGCCTGCGGGTCGAAACGAAGTTCGGCTCGGGGAAAGTCCGGCGCCGGGCCGCGGCCTACGATCACCCCTTGAAAAGCCGTGGCCAGACCCAACGTCTCGCCGACTGGCACGACGAACACCGCGCCTTCGTAACCGCTCATCTGGCGCAGCAGCCCCTGAATCCTGGCCTGGAGTTGGGCGGATTCCTGTTCCACCGTGGCATCAGCCACGGTGCGGAGATTTTCACGGGCAGCTTCCACCAGCAGGAACACGCCACCCCCGGCCAGCAGGATTCCGATGGAAACCGCCACCATCAGCTCCACCAGGGTGTACCCCCGGCCGACCCAGGGCGTGCGGGAAAAAGGCAGCAGTTTCATGGCGAAAACTCACAGGTCTTTAACCCGGATAACGTCCAGTCGCTGGCTCAGAGGCTGGCCCCGGCCAAGCGGCGGGTCCCAACGAATCTCCAAACGCAGATGCCGGGTGTGCGCTTGGCCGAGGACCGTCGTGGTGGTCAGGATCACCCGCATCTCAGGGTTCCGCCCCGACAGCCAGACCAGATCCGGGTGAAACGCAAGGTAATCCTCCGTGTTCACGCTGAACCACTGATCGCTTGTGGGCAGGCGGATGGCAGGACCGCCCCCGGTCCCGTCCAGCAACGGGTTCAAAGGCCAGCCCGGTTGCACGTTGGCAAAAGGCAGGGCGCGCACGAGCTCGGCATAATGCTCCAGGAAACCCATCGCAACGGCCTCTTCCTTCGCCTTGTACGAGGTCACCCGACTGAACGAGATGGCCGTCATGCAAACCACGACGAAGAGGCTCAATACGGCCAGTGTCAGTACGGCCTCCGGCAGGGTGAATCCTGCAGAAATCCTGCAGCCGCAGCGTGATGTGGCGTGTCTCATCGGCAGGCTACAAGCAATCTCTGTGCCGTGTCCGGACATCCCGCGGCTGTCTGCTCCGTTCCCGTGCAAACCGAGCCTCCCCTGTCCCAAATCAGGACAACCGAACCGCATCCTGCGAAGCATCGGGGTGGACACGTTTCCCGTTTGCCACGGGAATGCCGGTACGGCACGGGGACGTCCGAGCTGGCGGGGCAGGCCCTGGGAGCAACGATCGAACCCCCGTTTGCCACCGAGCCGCGGGCGGCCTAGAATCCTCGGAGCATGTGGTTTGCGCGACGATCTGCGGAGTGGCAACGGCTGTGGGAAAAAGTCGAGTCGGGCGGCCGGCTCACTGAAGCCGAGGCCCTGGCCCTGTGGCGGGACGGGGACCTCCACGCACTGGGCCGGCTGGCCGATGAGGCCCGGGCCCGCAAGGTGGGCAACCGCGCCACCTACATCGTCAATCGGTACATCAATTATTCAAACTACTGCATCCTTTCCTGCCGATTCTGCTCGTTCGCACGCAAGAAGCGCGATGCGGATGGATTCGAACTGAGCCTGGAGCAGATCGTGGCAAAGGCCCGGGAAGCACTCGCCCTTGGGGTGACCGAGCTTCACATCGTCGGCGGTTTGCATCCCAGTCTGCCATTCGCCTATTACACCGAGATGCTACGGGCGTTGAAGGCGCTCCATCCCGGGCTTCAACTGAAGTGCTTCACGGCCATCGAGGTTCTGCACCTGGCCTGGCTGGCGCGCAAAAGCGTGCAGGATACGCTGGTCGAACTCCGGAACGCCGGGTTGGACAGCCTCACCGGCGGTGGGGCCGAGATCTTCGATCCCGGCGTGCGCCAGACCATCGCCCGCGGAAAGGAATCCGCTGAAGAGTGGTTGGAGGTGCACCGGATCTGGCACCGCCTGGGAGGAAAAAGCACCTGCACCATGCTGTACGGGCATGTGGAATCCTTGGAGCATCGGGTGGACCATCTGCGACGCCTGCGTGATCTCCAGGATGAAACCCATGGCTTCGTGGGCTTCATCCCCCTGCCCTACCAACCGGACCACAACGATCTGCCGGTGGATCATCCCCCGACGGCCAACGACACCCTCCGGACGATCGCCGTGAGCAGGTTGTACCTCGACAACTTCGACCACATCACCGCCTACTGGGTGGGGCTCGGCCCCAAGCTGGCGCAACTGGCGCTGCACTACGGGGCGGACGACCTGCACGGGACCATCGTCGAGGAGCACATCTTTCACATGGCCGGCGCCCGTACACCCCAGCAATTGCCGGAAGCCGAGCTCATCCGGCTCATCCGCGATGCGGGTCGCGTTCCGGTCCGCCGCAACACCTTCTACGAACCCATCTCCCCGGCGGAGGACCCGGCTTCCTCCGCGTCCTTCCGGGCAAACACGCCGGCCGTTCAGCCCACGGCAACGACCTGATCGTTTTCCGCCCGCCGCATGGGAGCGGATCATTTCGGCATGTTTCCCGCCAGGGATGCGCCGGACAAAAGCCGCTGGCCGGCGCGCCTCCGCCGTGCTTACCTAACCGCATGAAAACCGGCCGGTCCACTCCGCGATCCGGAGAGCGAAGCGTCTCCTTCGACGCCGCAACCAACCAGGTCCGTCTCTTGGATCAACGGCAGCTTCCCCATCAGGTGCTGTGGTTGCACACAGCGGATTACCGCGCCACGGCACGCGCCATTCGCGACATGGTGGTGCGGGGAGCGCCCGCCATTGCCGCCGCCGCCGCCTACGGGTTGGCCCAGGGGATTCGCGCCTTTCGCGGACGCGACCTGGGAAAGTTCGGTGCCCACGTCCGCCGGGTCCACCGCGCCCTTCTGGCCGCCCGGCCCACCGCCGTGGATCCGGCCCGGGCGATGGAGGAGGTCCTGGCAGCCATCCGGGCGGGTCACACCGTCGAGGAGCGCAAGGCGCTGGCCCTGGCCGCGGCCGAGGAGTTTGCCCATCGAAGTGCCGCCGAATGCAGGGCCCTCGGCGAACAGGGCCTGCGGCTGATCCGCACCGGGATGTCGGTCCTTACCCACTGCAACGCCGGCCGCCTGGCTTGTGTGGATTATGGTACCGCCACGGCACCGCTTTACCTGGCTCACGAACGCGGCCGCAGATTCCATGTGTACTGCACAGAAACCCGGCCGCGTTCCCAAGGGGCCGCACTGACGGCGTGGGAGTTGGCCCGGGCGGGGATTGCCCACACCCTGATCGCTGACACGGCCGTGGGCCTGCTCATGCAGCAGGGCCGGGTGGATTTGGTTTTGGTGGGGAGCGACCGCGTGTTGGGCCGCACCGGACACGTGACCAACAAGATCGGCACCTACAATCTGGCCGTGCTGGCCCATCGCCACGGCATCCCGTTTTACGTGGCCATCCCCCTGTCCACTCTGGATTGGGACCTGAAGTCCCCGTCGCAAATCCCCATCGAAGAACGGGACCCTGCAGAGGTCCGCTGCGCGCGCGGCGTGCCACTGACCCCTGCCGCGCGTGCCACCGTGTGCGAACCGGTGACCGTCCGGGTCGCCAACCCCACCAGCCCGGTGTGGAATCCGGCCTTCGACATCACCCCACCGGAGCTGGTGACCGGCGTGCTCACACCCGCCGGTATTTTCAAACCAAACGAACTGTGGTCGCAACGGCGACGCCTCGGGTTTGACCGGATGATCCGTGCGGCCGGACCGCATCAGGCAACCCAGCGCTCTCCGGTGAGTGGATGACGGATTCCCCGGCCCATCCTGCCGGGACTGGCAGCTTCGCGGCCTCAGCATTTCGCTCCCCACACCCACCCTGCGCCCAGCGGCGCTCCGGCAGCATCCTTTCCACAGTTTCGCTCCAAACATCTCCCGCCGTCCCGCAGGATCCCCATGACCGGTGGGAGAGGAATCACTCTTGGTCGGTCCTGCCCCCCTCGGCATACTGGCCGTCTCCGGCCCCGAAGAGCCGTGCTCGAGGCGGACGATTGCGGGCCGGGCACAAACCGTATGCGGTTTCTCATGTTGAACTGGCGAGACCCGGAAAACCCCGAGGCAGGCGGGGCGGAACGGGTGTCCCTGGCCTTCATGCGTGCCCTGCGGGAGCGGGGACACGAGGTCTTCTGGTTTTCCAATTCCTTCCCCGGAGCGGCTCCCGCGTACGAACGCGACGGCATTTGTTTCGTGCGCGGTGGCGGCAAAGGCACCTCCGTTCTGGCCGCGCTGCGGTGGTACCGGCGTCAGCCCCGGTTCGATCTGGTGATCGATCAACACCACGGCATCCCGTGGTACGCGCCGTGGTGGTGTCGCACCCGTTGCCTCGCCTACATCCACGAGGTCCTGGGCCCCATCTGGCACGTGTTTTATCCCGGGATCCTGGGGTGGATCGGCCGCTGGCAGGAACGTTGGACCCACTGGCTTTACCGGCACGTGCCTTTCTGGGTCCCCTCGCCTTCGACCCGGCGGGCCCTGGAGGCACATGGTGTCCGGCATGTCACCTGGCTGCCGAACGGTTGCGATACCCCGCCCCTGCCCCGGCTCGATCCCAAGCCTCTCACACCACCCGTCCGGTTGATTGTGGTGTCGCGACTGGCCCCCAACAAGCGGGTGGACCATGCCCTTCATGCCCTGGCGCTTCTGCTCCGACGCGGTCTGCAAGCCGAACTCACCGTCGTCGGAGGCGGCGCCATGGAACAACCGCTCAAGGAACTGGCCCATCGAATGGATCTCACACACCGGGTGCGTTTCACCGGGCCGCTGCCGGAAACCGCCAAGAACGAGGAATTGCGCCGGGCCCATTTCCTCTTGCACAGCTCGGTGCGGGAAGGCTGGGGCCTGAACGTCATCGAAGCCAATGCCATGGGCACGCCTGCGATCGTCTACCCTGTGGACGGGCTGGTGGATTCGACACTCGACGGCCGCACGGGTTGGGTGGTCGCACATGAACACCCCGAGGACCTGGCCGAGACGGTCTGTCGCGTGTGGCAGAACCCCGGCGAATACGAGGCCTGTCGGCGCAGGGCCTGGGAAAGGTCGCGTCGGTTCCAATGGTGTGAGGTCCTGCCCCGGGTCACGCGCTGGCTGGAAGCACAGGCACGCGGCGATTCCGCAGCAGCCCGAGCCGTCGCCGCCGAGGTAGCGGATCTCCTTTGACCCGGTAATCACCCGTGCGACACCGCCAGCGGGCGCTCCGACAGCCCTTGCGGCCAACGAGCAGGGTCGCCTTCCCCCTCAAGTCAACCACATTCGCGCCGATAATAGCGTCGGACGCGCATGGTGAAGATTTGCAAGCGGCCCAGCCATGGGTCGCCCGCCCGGCTTTGGATCCCGTGGAGTGCGCGGGGCAGGAAGCCGATCGGAGCCGATCGGAACAGGTCATAACATGCTCAACGGAAAGCCTTCCATACTGGTCATTGACGATGACGCAGGGCTCCGCAGGTTGGTTCACCGCGCCTTGACCCAGGAGGGGTGGCAGGTCATCGAAGCCGAGGACGCCGCCACCGGGCTGCAAAAGGCGGAGCAGCTCCGGCCGGATCTGATTCTCTGCGACGTGCAAATGCCGGGACGGGACGGCTTCTCCGTGCTGGAGGAACTCCGTCAACGGCCCTGTCTCCAGCACCTGCCGGTCATCCTCATGACCGGCGACGAGTCCCTGGCACACCTGGAGGGCCAGCGTCGGGCCATGGACATCGGGGCGGACGATTTCCTGACCAAGCCGTTCAGCGTGGCCCGGTTGTTGAACGCGGTACGCAGCCGCCTCCAAAGGGCTCGGCAGCACCAGAGCTGCTTCGCTGAACACGAACACAGGTGGCGAACCATTCTGGACGCTTCCAACGACCTCATGGCCATGGCCGAGGCGCCCTCCCTCCGACTGGCGTACGTGAATCCGGCCGGACTGCGCCTCTTGGGCTGGTCGGAGGCCGACCTGCCCCGGCGCCGCCTCACCGACCTCTTGGGACCTGCCACGCCGGGGCCCGTGTTTGCTGAACTCCTGAGCGCGGCGGACGAGCATGGCCAATGGCGGGGCCAACTGACCCTGCGGGATGCCCATGGACAGGCGGTCCCCATGGCCGTCACGTTCCTGGTCCATCACGCCGAAGCCCGGGCCACAACCTATTACGCCGTCATCGGGCATGATCTGCGGGAACGCAAACGGATCGAAAACGCCCTCCAGGATTCCGAAGCCAGGTTCCGGACCATCGCCACGGCCGCCTCGGACGGCATTGTCCTGCTGGAACCCTCGGGCGCCATCCTTTACGCCAACCCGGCCGCAGAGGAGATTCTCGGCTGCAAAGCGGTGGATGTCCTCGGACGCCGCCCGGACACCATCCTTCGCGCCGACACCGACCAACCCTTGTTCACCTTGCCGGCCGGGGCCGCCCGGCCGACCTGCATTCAGTGCCCCGTCCAACGCCCGGACGGTCGCCGGGTGGAGGTGGAGCTTCGCCTCAGCCCCGTCGCACTCGACGGCGTCACCCATTGGGTGGCTATTGTGCGGGACATCACCGAGCAGCAAAATCTCACCCGTCAGCTCCAGCAGGAGCGGATCCTCCTCCGCACCCTGATCGATGCCCTGCCCTACAACGTTTACGTCAAAGATCGCATGGCGCGTAAAACCCTCGCCAACAAGGCCGATCTCAAGGCCCTGGGCGCGGAAACGGAGGCCGAGGTCCTCGGCAAGACCGACTATGACCTGTTACCCCGCAACGTCGCGGCATCCCGTTACGCGGACGACATGCGTGTCATCCTGCACGGAGAACCCGTGATCAATCGCCGCGAATTGATCATCAACAACGCAGGCGGCCGGCAATGGCTGGAAACCACCAAACTGCCATTGCGCGACGAACAGGGCGAAATTGTTGGACTGGTGGGGATCGGACGCGACATCACCGAGCACCTCGCCACCGAAGCCCGCCTGCGGATGCTCTCCCAGGTCATCGAGCAAGCCCCTGTTGCCGTGGTGATCACCGACGCAGAGGGACGAATCGAATACGTCAACCCCAGGTTCACCGAATTGACGGGTTACACTGCCGAGGAGGTCCGCGGCCAGAATCCGCGCATCCTCAAGTCGGGCAAAATGGACCCGGCTGTCTACCAGGACCTTTGGAAGACCATCCTGGACGGCCGCGTCTGGCGCGGCGAACTCCACAACCGGAAGAAAAACGGCGAACTCTTCTGGGAACAGGCCATCATCACCCCCATCCGCGACGAACTGGGACGAATCAACCATTTCGTCGCCCTCAAAGAGGACATCACCGAGCTGCGCAAAGCCCGCGAGGAACGGGATCGCATGGAGATCCAACTGCGCCAGGCACAAAAGCTCGAAGCCATCGGCCAGTTGGCTGCCGGCATCGCTCACGAAATCAACACCCCCATGCAGTATGTGGGCGACAACACCCGCTTCGTGCAGGACGCGTTCCAGCAGATGAACGAGCTCCTGCTGCTGGTCCGGCAGCTCCAAAACGAGCCACTGCCCGGTCAGGCCTGCGAGGAGCTGCTCGACCTGCTCCGCCGCAAGGCCCGCGAAGCCGACCTTGACTATTTCATCGAGGAAGTCCCCAAAGCCATCGAGCAAACCCTCCAAGGCGTCGAGAGGGTCACCAAGATCGTCCGGGCCATGAAGGAGTTCTCCCACCCGGGCGTCTCGGAGAAAACCCCGACCGACCTCAACCATGCCATTGAAACCACCGCCACCGTTTCCCGAAATGAGTGGAAGTATGTGGCCGAAATGGAGCTGGATCTGGATCCGCACCTCCCGCTGGTTCCGTGTCTCCCGGGGGAATTCAACCAGGCCGTGCTGAACCTGATCGTGAACGCCGCCCATGCCATCGCCGATCGCCTCGGCACCCATCCCGACACCAAGGGGAAAATCACCGTCAGCACCCGGCGCGACGGTTCCTGGGCGGAAATCCGCGTCAGCGACACGGGCTGCGGCATTCCGGAGGCGATCCGGGACCGGATCTTCGAACCGTTCTTCACCACCAAGCCCGTGGGACGCGGCTCCGGCCAGGGCCTGGCCATCGTGCGTCATGTCATCGTGGACAAACACGGTGGAACCGTGGACTTTGAAACCGAGGTGGGCCGGGGCACCACCTTCATTCTCCGGCTCCCGCTCCAGAAGCAGGAATCGTCGGCATCATGAACCCGCTCGTGCGCGTGCTGTTCGTAGATGACGAGCCCATGGTCCTCGACGGGCTCCGGCGCTCGCTGCGCAACCTGCGGTCCGAATGGGACATGTCTTTCGCCAAAAGCGGCGCGGAAGCCTTGGCACTCATGGAACAGCAGCCCTTCGACGTGCTGGTCACCGACATGCGCATGCCGGGTATGAACGGCGCCGAACTCTTGCAAGAAGTCCGCAATCGCCACCCGGAAACGGTACGTCTGGTCCTTTCCGGACAGGCGGACGAACAGATGATCTTCCAGTGCATCGGCCTGGCCCATCAGTATCTGGCCAAGCCGTGCGACCCCGAATCGTTGCGCGCCGCCATCCGACGGGCCACCCGGGCCGGATCGGCCCTCAACAATCCCAGGTTGCGCGAACTGCTGGGAAGGTTGGAACAGTTGCCCAGCATTCCCAGGCTCTACCACGAACTCGGCCGCAAGCTGGAGGACCCGGAAGCCGACCTGAACGACGTGGCTCAGCTCATCGCACGAGACCCGGCCATGACGGCCAAGGTCCTCAAACTGGTCAACTCTGCCTTCTTCGGCCTCCCTCACACCGTCCATAACATCCTGGAAGCAGTCCATTACCTCGGCATTAACACGCTCAAAACACTCGTCCTGGCCGTCCACGCTTTCGATCAATACCCGGCGGAGACCATTCCGTGGTTCCCTTGGGAAGCCCTCTGGAACCATTCACTGGAGACAGGAGCGCGGGCCCGGGCCTTGGCACGACTCGAGGATGCTCCGGACACCGTCCAGCAACAGGCCGCCGTCGCCGGGCTTCTCCATGATCTGGGCCAGCTCATCCTGGCGGTCAATCTCAGGGAAGATTACGCGGAGATCCGGCGGGCCGCCGCCAGTGGGCAGCGCCCGCTGACCGAGAGCGAACAGGCCTGCCTGGGAACCACACACGCCGAAGTGGCCGGGTACCTCCTTGGACTCTGGGGCCTGCCCGACCCGGTCGTCGAAGCCATCACCTTCCATCACCATCCGGATCTGGCCGGTTCGGTGGCCTTCACCCCGCTGACCGCCGTTCACGTCGCCGAAACGCTCCGGCCCGGCGAATGGGAATCCCCCGGAACGACCCTGCCCGGGCCCGACCTGGAGTATCTCAACAAGCTCGGCCTGGCCGAGCAGGTCCCCCTTTGGCAACAAGAACTCACCGCGCCCTCCGCACCATGAGCCAGGATCTGAAAATTCTTCTGGTGGACGACGAGCCCAACGTGCTGGCCGCGTTCCAACGCAACCTCCGTGGCCGCTTCGCCATCGATACGGCCACCAGCGGCGCCGAGGCCCTCGCCAAAATCGAACGGAACGGACCTTACGCCGTCGTCGTGGCAGACATGCAGATGCCCGAGATGACCGGCCTCGACCTCCTGGTCCAGGTGGAAGCCCGCAACCCGGACACCGTTCGCATCATGCTCACCGGGAACGCACAGCAGAAGACGGCGGTGGACGCCGTCAATCGGGGGCACGTCTTCCGGTTTCTGAACAAACCGTGCCCAACCGAACTCCTGGCCCAAACCCTTCAGGCCGCCATCCACCACTACCAACTCGTCACCGCCGAACGCGAACTGCTGGAACGGACGCTCAACGGCACGATCCGGTTGCTGACTGAAATCCTGTCCAGCCTGTACCCGAAGGCCTTTCGCATCAGCCAACAACTTCGCCAGGCGGTGCGCGAGTATGCCTCCTTTTTTCATCTCAAACAGTCCTGGGACCTCGAAGCCGCCGCGCTGCTCTTTCCGCTGGGGTACACCACCCTCCCCGCCTCCGTCCTCGACAAACTCAGTCGGGAAGAACCTCTCGAACCCAAGGAACAGGAGCTGGTCGAACGCGCACCGGAAATGGGTGCCAATCTCCTCAGCCACATCCCACGCCTCGAAATCGTGGCCAGCATCCTGCGCTACCAGAACAAACACTACGACGGCTCCGGCCATCCGCCCGAACGCATCGCAGGAGAGGACATCCCCATGCCCGCCCGGGTCTTTCAGGTCTTGCGTGACATGGTGGAACGGGAATTGGAGACCGGGAACCGTGCAGAGGCCCTCGCCCTGCTTCAGGAACGAACCGGTTGGTACGATCCACAAGTCCTGCAAAGCGCAGCCGCCTGTTTCGACGTGTATCTCCAAAAGGCGGCTGCTGAAGAGACGCCCATCCGCTCCCGAACGCTGGACGAATTGACCGTTGGCCAAATCCTGGCCAGCGACGTTGAAACCGAGGAAGGCATCTTGGTCCTGAAAAGCGGCACCGAACTGACACCCGTCGTTCTCCAACGACTGCGCAATTTCGCCGCCATCAACCCGATCAAACAACCCATCTACGTCCGCGGCTGAACCAGCCGGGCCTCCGACCGAAGCCGATCCCACACCTTCGGCCGGATCATACCCGCACCTTTGGGGCCCATTTCACGTCCCCTGCACCGCCGGGCCAGCGCCTTGAAACGCTGTCGCGCTCGACCATGGCCACGGCCGTGGCATGGGTGCCTTGCCGGCCCGGACACGCGCAGACGATGACCTTCTCCCGCACAAAAATGAAACCGCCGGCGGAATCTGTGTCCGCCGGCGGTTTCACAAGCACCTTTCGAGGTCAAATCAAGGCGTGGAATAGTCCCGTCCCTCGCCCGGCTTGGCGACCCGCATGGTCGAGCGGGTAAGCGTGGTGACCTCGCCCGGGGGCAAAGGCGTGAAAGGAGGTCCGTACGTGGGCGGCGGCACCGGGCCACTGCCCGTGCCGGGTCCGCCGGCCAGTACCAACTCCGGCTTGGTACGCGCGGCTTGTGCAGCCGCGGTCACCATGGTGTTGGCATGCTGCAGGAGGGCCGCCACCGTGGCTTCCGAGCCGAGCCGGCTCCGGGCTTGGTCCACAAAAGGCTGCAACCCCGGCAACGCACGGGTCAAAGCCGCCAGGATCTCATCCCTGGCCTGCGGCACGGCGGCAGCCACGGCCGAGGCCACCACCACGTAATGCTGGGGCACGGCCTTGCACAGGGCCTCAACGATCGCAGCGGCCTGCTTCGGAGCAGCTGCAGCCGCAGCAGCAGCCACTTGATCCACCCATTCGGCTTTGGGCTTGCCCTGCAGGGTCACGGCCTTCACCGCCACCGCGGGAGCAGCCGCCGGCACCTGACGAACCACCGCGCCCACCACGGCCACCGTGGCCGCCGGACGAACGGCGTGCGCAGCCGCCACCACGTTGGCCGCACTGGCAGTCAGATCCTCCTCGGCCACTGAAGTCAACAGTTGAGCCGCACGCGCAGGCAACTCGGCCGCAGGCGCCTGCCGCAGGGCCGCGCGCGCTGCAGACGTCTCAATCGGCGCCGTGAAAGCGACGGATGTACCGATTGCGAAAACTGTGAGGGCTACGACCGGGACTCGAACGTTTTTGCTCTTCATATGATCTCGACCTCTCTGGTGCATGTCTGCCCTACCCCTAGCGTGATTCCGCGGAAGCGTCAAGTGCTTTTGTCCGAAAAATTTCTGGTGTGCAGGATGCGGCCGGCCACGCGCCCACAGGCGGTCCGGCCGCCGCTGCTCAACGCCAGCCCAACAAACCGCCCACCTGCCAGACCAGGAACGAACTGCTCCAGGCCAAAACCGCCAGGTAGCACCACTGGAACACGGCCCAACGCCACGAGTTGGTCTCGCGACGCACAATCGCCACCGTGGACGCACATTGCAGGGCAAACACGTAAAAGACCATCAACGACAGTCCCAACCGCGGGGTGTACAACGGCGTGCCGTCCGGCCGGCGTTGCGCCTGCATGACCTGCGCCAGGTTGCCCACCTCGTCCTCCTCCCCGGCCTGACCGCCCACATTGTACACCACCGACATCGTGCTCACGAACACCTCCCGCGCAGCGAACGAGGTGATGATGCCGATGCCGATCTTCCAGTCGAATCCCAGCGGGGCGATGATTGGCTCGATCAGATGCCCCAGCCGCCCGGCAAAACTGTACCGCAAGCGTTCGGCCGCCTCTTGGTTTTCCAGTTCGGCCAGCCGGCCCCGCAGATAATCGGCAGCCGCATCGGAGCCCGAGGGCAGGTCCGGAATGGTCACAGCCCGGCCTGCCTCCACGGCCGTCAGGAGCTGTTCCAACCGTCCCCGTTCCTTCTCAATGGCCGCCACCACCTCCGAACCGCGTGGATAAGTGGCCAGGAACCACAACAAGATGTTGATCGCCAGGATGACCGTGCCCGCACGCTGCAGGAACACCTTCGACCGCTCCCACATGTGATGCAGCACCACCTTCAGGACCGGCCGCCGGTAGGGAGGCAGTTCCAGGATCAACAAAGGAGGTTCCCCTTTCAACAGGGTCTTTTTGAACAACCACGCCACCGCCAGCGCCACCAAAATCCCCAGCAGATAGAGCCCCATCAACGTCAACCCCTGCAGTTCGAAGACGCCGAAGACCTTCTGTCGCGGGATGCACGCCGCAATCAAAACCGTGTAGACCGGCAACCGCGCCGAGCAACTCATCAGAGGCGCGATCAGAATCGTCACCAGACGGTCGCGATGGTTTTCTATCGTTCGCGTGGCCATGATGCCGGGGATGGCGCAGGCGAACGAGCTAAGCAAAGGGATGAAACTCTTGCCGTGGAGCCCCACCTTGCTCATCAGCCGGTCCATGAGGAAGGCCGCACGAGCCATGTAACCGGTGTCCTCCAGGAAACCGAGGAACAGAAACAACAACAGAATCTGCGGCAGGAATACCACCACCGCCCCCACGCCCGCGATCACGCCGTCGGTCAACAGGCTCGTCAGGTCCCCCGGCGGCAGGGTGCGTCCCACCCATGCACCCAACGCATCCACGGCCCCCTGCAGGGCTTCCATGGGGATCCGTGCGAACACGAAGATGCACTGGAACATCAGCGCCATCAGCGCCAAAAAGATCAGCGTTCCCCAGACCCGGTGGGTCACGATCCGGTCCACCCGGTCGCTCCACGTCTCTCGCGGAGCCCACAGCCGGGTCACCGCCGCGGCTTCGATCCGGGCCACGGCACGGTAGCGGGCCTCGATCACCACGCTGCGCCAATCCACGCCGGCCTCTTCCAGCCGCTTGCGTGCCGCCGCCACCGCCTGTTGGACACCGGGGGTGTAGTGGGTTTGCCCGGAGGCCAGCGCCTGCTCGTTGCTCAGCAGCAGCAGGGCTTCAGCCTCGGCTTGAACCCGGCGTTCCTGAAAGGTCCAGGTCAACAGGGCCGCCAGCTTCTGAGCCTCCTGCACCAACGCCTCCGGCAACACCGGAAAGCGCCGTTGCGCCGGAGGCTCGGGCTTCTCCAGCAGGGCCAGGATCCGCTCGCGCAATTGCGGAATCCCCTCCCCCGTGCTGGCCACCACGGGAATCACCGGCACCCCGAGCTGCTCGGCCAGCTTTTCGGCGTCCACCTGCAGCCCTAGGGACGCCGCCACATCCATCATGTTCAGCGCCAGCACGGTGGGATGCCCCAACTCGATCACCTGCGTCGCGTAGTACAGGTTCCGCTGCAGATTGGAGGCGTCCACCACCACCACGATCACCGACGGCGGCGGCAGCTCGGGCAACCGCCCCAGCAGCACATCCCGCGCGATCTGTTCGTCCAACGAATGCGGCGTGAGGCTGTAGGTGCCCGGCAGGTCCAACACCCGCACCGGACGTCCCTTGGGCGCGCCCAAAAGCGGTCCTTCCTTGCGCTCGACCGTGACCCCGGCGTAGTTCCCCACCTTGGCCCGCAACCCGGTGAGGGCGTTGAACACTGTGGTCTTCCCACAGTTGGGGTTGCCGGTGATGAAAACGTACCTAACACCCACCGCGCTCGGAGCAGCAGGGGCACTTGTCAGAGTCGTTCGACCATCGGACGCCATGGTCTCAGGCCCCGTCCGACAGCCGGACCCGGATGGCTTCGGCCTCCTGCCGCGGCAGGCTCAGGCAGGAACCGCGCACCCGGATCTCCACCGGGTCCTGCAGCAGCGCATACCGCACCACCTCGACCGGCGTACCCGGCACCAGCCCCAGCTCCATCAAACGACGCGCCTCCGCCGGTGGCAGTTGAATCTCGGCCACCACCGCACAGGAACCGGGTGGCAACGAGACCAGGGAAGGAAGAGTCTCAACCATGAGTCGTGTCAGAAGCGTCCTGGACCGGTTCGACCAATATAGCCTGGGCAACCTCCTCGCTGATGCCCAGCCGGGCATTGCATACTTGGCAAATGAAATTGGCCTGGCGACTGATGATCCGGATGCGCTGTTGCTCTCCCAGTCCCAATTCACGCAATCGCGCCCGCACCTCCGGCGTGGCCAGCAACTGCCGGATGCAAACCTCCGCACCTTCGGCCATCCGGCTCAACGGACAGACACCCGGCTCCGCACAGGCGCCGTCCAAAAACTCGCATGGTTTCTGCGCCTCGCTCACGGCCCTGCAAACTAGTCCAGCCCGCCATGCCCCGCAAGAAACAGCACTCTCGTACGCCACTAGCCCGTGCACCGCACCGGATCGCACAACCTGGCGGCATGGACTTGATCCCTCCACCACCGCTCACCACACTGCGGCCGCGAGAACAACCGCAAGCCCGGCCCTGTCTCCCTGATCCCGGGCTGGCGGCCGCGAGACGCGGCGGGCATCCAGCAGTCATCACCAGATGCAAGACACCCACACCACCAGCCGAAACTCAACGATGCAAAGCATCAAGCGCTTCTCAACACCCCTGGTTCACCCGATCCCGCCAACCCGAGGCAAGCCCCCGCACCCGCGGCACCGGCGCCCTCCTGACCCTGTCCCGGTTAGGTGGTTCCGTTGCGTGCTGTTCCGCGCATGCTGGACACTCAGTATCCTGCTGGCGGTCACGTTCGCGCCTGCGGCCGAGCCACGCGCCATGGCGATCATGGACAACTCCTTCTTCGTCGAAGAGGCATACAATCAGGAGCCCGGCGTCGTGCAGCACATCCTGACCGCACACCATGAGATGGACCGCCGCTCCGGATCCGATTTTCACGCCTGGCACCTCACCTTTACCCAGGAGTGGCCCGTGCCCGAGCAGACTCATCAGCTCAGTTTTACCCTGCCTTACAGCTTCCTCCGTGAACAGGGACGCTGGACCGAGGGGTTCGGGGATCTCATGTTGAACTACCCGTGCCAGGTCTGGGTGAACCGGGAGCGCTGGACAGCCCTGGCCCCCCGCGCCAGCCTCATCCTGCCCACGGGCGACCCCGACCGGGGGCCTGGTGAAGACACGCTCGGCGCACAATTCAACCTCCCGTTCAGCACCATCATCGGTGACGCCTTCTTTGTGCACGCAAACGCCGGACTGACTGCATTGCCCGACGCCGCGTCAGCCGGAGGGCGTGATCTGCTGCACTACCATCTGGCCGGCAGCGTGATCTACGCCGTCACGCGCGATCTCCACCTCCTGATCGAATGGATGGGCACCTGGGAAGAGGGACAGGACCGCACCGGACGCACGACCCACGAATGGTGGTCCATCCTCTCGCCCGGACTTCGCTACGCACTGAACCTCCCCTCGGACGTGGAGGTCGTCCTGGGACTGGCCGTGCCGGTGGGCCTGAACCGTGCCGCCGCCGATTACGGCGTGTTCCTCTACCTCTCCGTGGAACACATGCTGTGGCGGGCGGACTGATCCATCCCCTCATCCAGCCGCCCAAGTGGACAGCCTCCACGCCGGACCACTCGGACCGACTCCGGCGAGATCGGCGCCCGGTTGCGGCCGGCGCCGCACCTACCCCGCGCGACACCACGGCGCGCAGCCCTCACAACCGGACCGCGTCTGAACTCGCACGCCCCAGCGCGCTTACAACACCCAGCCTTCCCGGTACTCGCGGCGGAGGAACGCGTTGGCCTCGTCCAAGTTCGTAAATCGGAAGGCCGCCGGATCCCAACGCAACGCAAATCGGGTGAGGTCCTCGCGCAACTGAACCCGCAACGTTACGTTGCCCAGGAGAACCGTCTCCGTCAGCGGTCCGGCCCAGTCGAAGTTCGAACCCGGCGCCGGCCCGCCTTTGCAGGCCTGGATCCATTCGACGTAATGTCCGGGCGACCGCGGGATGGTTTTCGGGATCTCCCCCACCTCCTTCGCCCGCTCGAGCGGGTAGATCCGGTTGCCAAGAATGAAGCCCTCGTCCCCGATGAGCAACCGGCCGTTGTCGCCCAACAGATGGCCGTCCGGCAACCCGGGCGGCCGCGGCGGCCTCAGACCACCGTCATACCATACCAGCTTGCAGGGCGGCATCGGGATCCCGCCCGCGGCGCGGCCGGACATGCCGCGGATGTGTGGGTTGTGCGCCTGTACGGATGCGTCCCGGGCAGGGAACTGATAGGTAACCATGGAGCCCAGCGGATAGGTCTCCGCATTCACGCGGGTGGAAGAACCTTGAACCGTCAGAGGCGCCCCCAACTTCAATGCGCGGAAGACCGGGTCCATCGCGTGACAACCGATGTCGCCCAGCGCACCGGTGCCAAAATCCCACCAGCCACGCCACCGGAACGGTACATAGATCGGATGATACGGCCGCGCCGGGGCCGGCCCCAGCCAGAGGTCCCAATCCAACGTCTCCGGCACCGCCGGTGTCTCCTTGGGCCGGTCAATCCCCTGGGGCCAGTACTCATCAAACAACCCCCGCGAGGGACGGTCCGTCCAGATATGAACCTCGCGCACGGCCCCGATGGCCCCGGCCCAGACGGCCTCGCAGAGCATGCGCGTTTCCTCCGACGCCTGCCCCTGGTTGCCCATCTGGGTCACCACCCTGGCCTCCCGCGCCGCTTCGGCCAGCCGGCGGGCCTCCCACACGGAATGCGTCAGCGGCTTCTCGCAATACACATGTTTGCCCCGGCGGATGGCCTCCATGGCCGCAAATGCATGGTGATGGTCCGGTGTGGCGATCACCACGGCGTCGATCTCCTTCATCTCATCGAGCATCTTCCGGTAATCCTTGAACCGGCGGGCCCTGGGATAGCGCCGGAAAACATGGGCCGCATGCCGCTCGTCCACGTCGCACAACGCGACGATGTTCTCCGATTCCATCTGCTGCAGATCGGAGGCGCCCTGGCCACCGATGCCGATCCCCGCAATGTTGAGCCGGTTGTTCGCCGAGGGACCGCCATCCCGCCCGAGCACACGGGCCGGCAGGATCATCAGACCCGTGGCCACAACACTGTTCCGGAGAAAACGACGACGACTCAGCTTTCCAGAATCCGACGGTTTCATGGTTGGGACAATTCTTCTGGTTCGGCGCAGCCCGGCCTCCGGTTTGTCCGGCAGGCGGGCTCCGCAGTGCCACAATGCAGGCACCATCTCCAGAGACGCAATACCAAAACCCCTCATTCAAGGTTTCGAAGCTGCCCTTTCGACCCCGCGCCTGCCGGCCATCGCCCCGGGCCATGCGCACAGCTTCGGCGAGTTCCCCGGCACCCGTGCCGATTTGCCTTTGACGATCGGCACGCCCCTGGCGCAATCTGGTCGCCCGATGAAAACAAGGTGGATCGCGATCTGGCTGCTCGCAGGCTGCACCTTCCTGGACGCGCAAGAGGTGCAACGAGAGGTCCGACGCTGGTCGCTCACCGACTGCATCCAGCACTCGCTGGAACACAACCTCGAACTGCGCATCGAGCGATACAACCCCGAGCTGGCCCTGTTCAACCTCCGCGCCGGTTACGGGGCCTATGATCCCGTCCTGAGCGCCTCCGGCCAGCACGACTACAGCAAGGCCGGCGTGACGCTCCTGGAAGGCACGTTCACCCTCCCGGGCCGGGAACAGGATGTGAACAGTTTTCGCACCACCCTCAGCGGTCTGCTTCCTTGGGGAACCCTTTACAACATCACCCTGAGCGCGCGCGACACGGACGGCATTCGCTACGGCCTGGGGTCCGGCACCAACATCCTGGAGTTCCCCTACTCCGACAGCAGCGGCTCCATCAACATCAGCGTCACCCAGCCGTTGTGGAAGGATTTCTGGTACAACCCCACCCGACTGCGCATCCAGATCCTCAAAAACCGGCTCAAATGGAGCGAGCAGGCCCTGCGCGCCCGCATGATCGACATCGTCACGCGGGTGGAGCTGGCCTACTACGACCTCAAAGCCGCCTACGAAAACGTCAAGGTCCAGCAGATGGCCCTGCAGCTGTCCGAACAGTTGCTCGCGGAAAACCGCAAACGCGTCGAGGTGGGCGCCCTGGCACCGCTGGATGAGAAACAGGCCGAGGCCGACGTGGCCGCCCGCCGGGCCGACCTCATCGCTGCCCAGCGCAACCTGGCCGTCCTGGAGAACAACCTCAAACAACTGCTGACCGACAACTTCGCCGAGTGGAGTCATGTCCGGCTGGAGCCCTCCGCCGAGCTGGACGCGCCCCCGCCCATCCTCGACGTCCAGGACAGCTGGTCCAAGGGCCTCACCATGCGACCGGACTTCCTCCAGGCCCAACTCGACCTCCAGCAGGAGGGCATTCAGGTCAAGATTGATCGCAACGAGCTCTATCCCCAGGTGGATCTCCGGGTCGGCGGCGGTTACGCCGGGTCCACGCCCGAGTTCAGCGGTGTCTTCGGCGACATCCGCGATCGGGACCAGCCCAGCTGGTTCGTGGGCGGCCAGATCAGTTACCCGCTGGGCAATCGTGCGGCCCTGAATGCTTACCGCGCCAGCAAGGCCCGATACGAAGCCCGCCTCCTGGCTCTCAAACAGCTCGAGCAGAACATCATGATCGAGATCGACAACGCGGTGAAACTGGCCCAGGCCAATTACGAACGCGTGGCCGCCACCCGTGAGGCCCGCGAGTTCGCCGAAGCCGCCCTCGCGGCCGAACAAAAGAAGCTCGAGAGTGGTAAGAGTACCAGCTTCGTCGTGCTGCGCTTGCAGCGCGACCTCACCGCGGCCCGCGCCGACGAGATCAGTGCGCTCGTCCAGTACCGTCGCTCGCTGGCGTTGCTGGCTCAGGCCGAGGGTTCCACCCTCGAACGTCACGGCATCGAGCTGATCATCCAATGACCCACACCGGCCGCATCGCAATGCCGCCTCGAGCCTGCTGCATCGGCAATGCTGTGCCGCTCATGCATCCAGCCCGGCGCCACCGCCCGCATCCGACACCACTCCCCACCCGGCTTGGCCGGAGCGTTTCGATCCGCCGCCAGCCGAAGCCTGCCATGCTCCGCCAAGGTTCATGAACACGAACGCCCCGTTGCACGTGGTCACCGGCGCGTTTGGTTACTCGGGCCGCTACATCACCAGGCGCCTGCTGGCCGCCGGGTACCGGGTGCGAACCCTGACGAACAAGCCTCCTCGGCCTCAATTGTTCGAGTGTCCGATCGAGGTTCATCCACTGGCATTTGACGACCCGCACAAGCTGGCCGGGTCGTTGCGTGGCGCGGATGTGCTCTACAACACTTACTGGGTCCGCTTTGAACAGGCGGGGGTCACCTTCGGTCAGGCCGTCCAAAACACCCAGCGACTTTTTGAAGCGGCCCGGGTTGCCGGGGTGCGGCGCATCGTCCACATCAGCATCACCAACCCCTCGGAGAATTCCCCCCTGCCCTACTTTCGCGGAAAAGCCCTGCTGGAACGGGCCCTCCGCGAATCCGGCCTTTCTTGGGCGATCCTCCGGCCCGCCCTCCTCTTCGGCGGTCACGACATCCTCATCAACAACATTGCCTGGTGCCTGCGCCATCTGCCGGTCATGGCCGTCTTCGGAGACGGCCTGTACCAGCTCCAACCCATCCACGTGGATGACCTGGCCCGCCTGGCAGTGGAGCTCGGGCAACGCAACGAACCCATCCTGCTCCATGCCCTCGGTCCCGAGACGTTCACCTACCGCGGCCTGCTCCACCAGTTGGGCGAAATCCTGGACTGCCCGCGCCCCCTGATCCGCGTCTCACCGGAAACCGGCGCGTGGTTTGCGCGACTTCTTGGATGGTTCCTCGACGACGTAGTGCTCACCCGCGACGAAATCCTCGGGCTCATGCAGGGGCTGCTGGCCGTGGACGGACAACCGCCCACAGGCCAGGTTCGCCTGACGGACTGGGCGCGCCAAAATGCCGGCACGCTCGGACTTCACTATCACAGTGAACTGGCCCGACGCCGTATCGCACGGCGCTGACCCGCCCGCTCCCGGTCGGCACCTCCCGCAGCCCGGCATTGGCAGACACGGCTGCCTGTGCCAACCTGCCGCCGCCATGCAAACGCCGAACCCGCTGACGTGCTCTCCATCTGAGTCTGATCACCACGCGCCGAAAGCCCCTCCTTCCGCGCACCTCCCCGCGGAAGCCGGTGTCCCGCCGGCCCCGCGCACCTGCACCGCCGGACGATCCGACGCCCATCCTCGAGTCCGCCGCGTCCACCGTCGCCCGCCGGGCGGCCTGACCGCGGCCGCGCTCGTCGGCGCGTTGGCGCTCTACCTGTCCGCATGCGTGAGCCGGGAACCCTCCGGTAGGCGCGAGTACTCGGGCAATCCCATCCTGCCCGGATGGTACGCCGACCCCGAAGTGGCCGTCTTCGGCAAACGGGTGTGGATCTACCCCACCTTCTCCGCACCCTACGACCAACAGGTCTTCTTCGACGCGTTTTCCTCCCCCGACCTGGTTCACTGGACCAAACATCCGCGCATCCTCGACACCAACGCCGTGCGGTGGGCACGCCGGGCCCTGTGGGCGCCGGCTGCTGTGTACAACCGGGGTCGCTACTACCTGTTCTTCGCCGCCAATGACATCCAGAACGATCAACAGCTTGGAGGCATCGGCGTGGCGGTGGCCGACCGGCCCGAGGGACCGTTCCGCGATCACCTCGGCCGCCCGCTCATTGACAAGTTCCACAACGGCGCCCAGCCCATTGACCAGCACGTCTTTCGTGACCGCGACGGCCAGTGGTACATGTACTATGGCGGCTGGCGGCACTGTAACGTCGTGAAACTCAAACCCGATTTCACCGGCCTGGAACCCTTCCCCGACGGCACGTATTTCAAGGAAATCACGCCCGAGGGCTACGTGGAAGGCCCCATCATGCTCGAGCGGGGCGGCAAATACTATTTCATGTGGTCCGAAGGCGGTTGGACCGGGCCGGACTACTCCGTGGCCTACGCCATCGCAGACTCACCCCTCGGCCCGTTCCATCGGATCGGTAAGATCCTCCAACAAGATCCGTCCGTGGCCACCGGCGCCGGGCACCATTCTGTCCTCAAACTGCCCGGCCGCGACCAGTACTACATCGTCTACCACCGCCGGCCACTGGGAGAACACAATCCCCATCACCGGGTCGTCTGCATGGACCGCCTGGAATTCGACGAACAGGGTTTCATCAAGCCGGTCCGCATGACCTTCACGGGCGTGCGCCGCGTGCGGCTTTGACCAGCCCTTCCGTCCGGCATTCTGCCCGGGCGGGGCCGTGTGCCCCTGCGGGCCAAGGGTTTTCCCAGTGCTTCGACAGGCGCCAGCGCAGCACGACGTGCCGAGGAACCGCTGCGGCTGCCGCGGTTCCATGCGCCATTGCCCCGCGCCTCCGGGGCTCCTCACCGTCGTGAATCCACGGCCCGAAATTCCCGGCGCCGCAGTCGCCCTGTCCGCCCTCCCACATCGCACCCCCTCCGGCGCCGCCGCGCCGGACGGCCCAAATGCCTGTGGACACCGCACAGGTGCTCCCGCATCATCGGGGGTGAACGAGGAATATCGGGCCCGGCCCGGCTCGAGTTTCTGCCATGAACACCCGCTCCATGCGCCAACGTGACGCCGACCGCGGGTTGCGTAAGCTCCTGTCCTCGGTCGTGCTGGGTGGATGGATCCTCGCCATGGGGTGGGCGGGATCGGGTTGTACGGCCGCCTATTACGAAAAGGCCGCCGATCGCGCCGCCTACGCCGTGATTCATGAAAAAGGGCGGCTGGTCCCCAACATGGACCCCGACTTCACCCTGGCGCGCACCAATCTGGTGGACCTGGAGTCCCTGCCCGTCAACGAGACGGCGGAGGAATTCCTCGGCCCGGACGGTATGCAGGAGCAGGGCGCCCGCCGGGTGGGCCTCGAAGCGGCCCTGGCCCTGGCCGTCAGCCACAGCCGCGCCTACCAGGCTCGCAAGGAACAGCTCTACCTCTCGGCCCTCGCATTGACGCTGACCCGGCACAATTTCACTCCGATTTTCTCCGCACGGGGCCAGGGCAGCTTCGGCGGCCAGACCGAACGCGCGATTCGTTACGAACTGGACCAGACCACCGGCGAACTCCGACCGGTGCTCAGCGACAACCTGGTGGAGGAACGCAGCGTCAACGGTTCCGGCCAGGTCCAGGCCAGTTGGCTCATCCAGGACGTGGGCCGGCTCAGCGCCTCGCTCACCACATCGTTTCTGCGGTTTCTCAGCGGCGGACAACGCCCATCCTCCCAGCTGACGGCCACCTTCATCCGCCCGCTCGTGCGGGACGCCGGCTACCGGCAGCAAATGGAGGCCCTCACCCAGGCGGAGCGCCAGATGCTCTACGACCTCCGCGAGTTCGTCCAATACCGGCGCGACTTCAGCGTCCAGATCGCCTCCGCCTATTACAACGTACTGGGTGAACGCGACCGCGTGCGCAATGCCTGGCTCAACCTGCAAAGCTCCCGCCGCAACGCCGAACGCACGCGCGCACTGGCCGAAGAGGGCCGCGTCACACAAACCGACCTGGGCCGCCTGGCCCAACAGGAGCTCTCCGCCGAAAGCGCCTGGATCAATGCCGTGCGCAGCTACAAACAGGCCCTCGACAACTTCAAGCTCCTCCTCGGTCTGCCGCTGGACACCCGCATCGTGCTCGACGACCGCGAGCTGGAAAACCTCCAGATCCGGCACCCCGAGATCAGCGTGGAAGATTCCATCCGCGTCGCCCTGGCCGCGCGCCTCGATTACCTGAACGCACGCGACCAACTCGTGGACGCAGAGCGCAAGGTCGAACTGGCCGCCAATCAGCTCAAACCGCGCGTGGATTTCACCACATCCGTCACCCTGCGCAGCGATCCCGACGACACCACCGGATTCGCCCTGCCCGAGACCGGCCGGTACAGTTACAGCGCCGGCCTGGAGATTGATCCCGGCCTCGACAAGACCGCCGACCGCAACGCCTATCGTGCGGCCTTGATTGCCCGGGACCAGGCGGCCCGGCGTGTCCAGCAGTTGGAAGACGAAATCAAACTGCAGGTCCGCGATAGCTGGCGCGCCCTCGACCAGGCCAAGCGAAACCATGAAATCAGCGAGATCGGCGTGCGCCTGGCCGAACGCCGCGTGGAAGAGCAGAACCTCCTGGCCGAGCTGGGGCGCGCCCGGGCCCAGGACCTGGTGGACGCACAGAACGACCTGGTCAACTCCCGCAACCAGCGCACGCAGGCGCTGGTGGCCCACACCATCGCCAGACTCCAATTTTGGAACAACCTGGGCATCCTTTACATCAAGGATCGCGGCCAATGGCAGGAGGTGACACATGTTCAAGTTCCCTGAACGTCCGCCCGCATGGTTGAGACGCGGCCGGCTCCGGTGGATGGCCGTTGCCGCCCTCCTGCTGGCACTGCTCCTCTGGTGGGGCCGAACCGGCCGCACCCCGGACGCCACCGGACCGACCTTCACCGTCCGGCGCGGCCCCCTGGAGATCGCCGTGCTGGAATCCGGCAACATCGAGGCCCTGGAAAGTCAGGAGATCAAATGCGAGGTGCGCGTCGGCTTTCAGGGCACCAAAATCCTTCGCATCGTCGAGGAGGGTTATCTCGTCACGGAAGAGGACGTCAAACAGGGCAAGATCCTGGTCGAGCTCGACTCCTCCGAAATCGAGAAACAACTTGTTCAACAGGAGATCCAGTACCAAAACGCCGTGGCCAGCCTGGCCGATGCCGAACAGAATTACCAAATCCAGCTCAATCAAAACCTGACCGACATCGCCGCAGCCGAGCAGCGGGTCCGGTTCGCCCGGATGGATTTCGACAAACTGCTCGGGGATCAGGTGGCCGAATCCATCCTGCACGAGCTCAACCTCGATGCCATCCTCGCCCAGGTGGCCACCAACGCACTCGAAAGCCGGCAGCCCTCACAGTCTCCTCCGGTGCCCGCATCGAGCCGCCTTGCATTCGTGCGACATGTCGGCCCGGCGGCGGCCGCCCCAATGACTGAAGAGGACCCGCAGCATGTCGGCGAGACGAAAGCGCCGCCACCCGCACCGCAAATTCCCCCCGAAGTCCTGGCCGCCCTGGCCCATGCCGGCGCCCCGCCGCTCGTGACTCCGTCCTCCCAGCCGCCGCCCGTGGCTCCCTTGCCCACGGAAGCCAGCCTTCAACTGCCCTCCGCCGGGGAGGTGGATTTCTCCCGCTACGCGAGTCTGGATGTCCTGGGCGACGGCGAGGCCAAGCAAAGGCTGCGTCAACTCGAGGACAACCTCCAGGTCGCACGGAAGGAACTCGAACAGGCCACCGCCACGCTCGAAGGAACCCGTCGCCTGTTCGAAAAAGGCTTCGTCACGCGCACGGACCTGCAGCGCGACGAAATCGCCCACGAAAACAGCCGGTTGAAGGTGCAAACGGCAGAAACCGCGCGCGCCCTGTACCTCAAGTACGAGTTCCCCCGCACGGCCGAGGAAACACTCTCCAAATACCTCGACGCCATCCGGGAACTGGACAAGACGCGGCGACAGGCCCTGGCCCGGCTGGCCCAGGCCGAGGCTCGATTGCGCTCGGCCCAGGCCCAGTACCAGGTCCAACGCCGGCAACTGGAGGATCTCCAGAACCAACTCAGCAAGTGTGTCATCCGCGCGCAGCGGCCCGGCCTGGTCGTCTACGGCAGTGGCCGCGACGATTTCGTCTTCCGCGGGGAGGAAGCCATCCGCGAAGGGGCCACGGTTCGGGAACGCCAGACCATCATCACCATCCCCGACATGACCCGCATGGCCGTCAACGTGCGCATTCACGAAACCTACATCCAGAAGATCCACAAGGGCCAGAAGGCACGCATCACCGTGGACGCCTTCCCCGACAGAATCCTCTCCGGCGAGGTCACCCGCGTGGCCGTGCTGCCCGATTCGCAAAACCGCTGGTTCAACCCTGAGATGAAGGTCTACAACACGACCGTGACCATCCAAGGAACCCACGAATGGCTCAAGCCCGGCATGAGCGCCAAGGTCGAAATTCTCGTGGACCGGCTCGAAGACGTCCTTTACGTGCCGGTGCAGGCGGTGGTCCCCACCGAAGAAGGACACGTCTGCTACGTCCTGCGCGGGCGCAGGGCCGAACCGGTCCCCGTGCAAATCGGCCAGTTCAACGACGAATTCATCGAGATCCGGCAGGGACTCCAAGAGGGCCAGCAGGTCCTGCTCCACCCTCCTCTTGAGCCCGCACTTTCTCCGGAACCCGCGCCGGCCAGCCGGGAATCCTCGTCCCCATCGGCCACCTCCGCACAAACCGTCCCGGCAACTGTCAGCAGTTGATCGCGCACCATGCCGGCACCCATCCTCGAGCTCCAGGATGTGCACAAACACTACCGCATGGGCAGCGTGGTGGTGGAGGCGCTTCGCGGCGTCAGCTTCACCCTGCAACCGGGTGAGTACCTCAGCATCATGGGCCCGTCCGGCTGCGGCAAATCCACCCTGCTCAATGTGCTCGGCTGCCTCGACCGACCCACCGCGGGCCGTTATCTCCTCGGCGGCCAGGACGTCTCCCGGCTCGATGACGACGCCCTTTCCACGATCCGCGGCACGCGGCTGGGATTCGTCTTCCAATCCTACAATCTCATCCCGCAACTGACGGTGGTGGAAAACATCGAAGTGCCGCTCTTCTACCAGGGATGCCCGGAGGAACTCAGCCGCACCCGCGCCCGCCAAATGGCGGAACGCGTGGGACTCGGTCACCGGCTGGATCACCGGCCCTACGAGCTTTCCGGCGGCCAACAACAGCGGGTGGCCATCGCACGCGCCCTGGTCAACGATCCCCTGGTCATCCTGGCCGACGAACCCACAGGGAACCTCGATTCCGTTTCCGGTCGCGAGGTGCTCGACCTCTTCGACGAACTCCATGCACAGGGCAAGACCCTCATCCTGGTGACCCATGATCCCACGGTGGCCGAACGCGCCGACCGCATCCTCCGGCTCCGCGACGGCCGGGTGGAACGGGACGAACGGCGCCGGCCGACGCCCACCCAACCCATCCACCCCGGCGCCCCATGAAACCCAACCGTTGCAATCGCCACGCGCAACCCGGCACCGGCCTCCGGCACCGGCCGCAGCCACGCCCCGCCCATTGCACCGCGGCGCCCCGGCCCGGTCGCCGCCTCCCCGATCGGCACGCCCCTTTCCTGCCGTGAACGCCGCAACCGTTCCATCCCCGCCCCCACGAGCGTCCTGGCGCCGGCTCCGCCAGGTTTTGCGCCTCGGTCTGCGGAGCCTCTGGTTGCACCGGCTGCGGTCCCTCCTGACCGTGCTGGGCATCGTGTTCGGCGTCTGTTCCGTAATCGCCATGCTGGCCATCGGCGAGGGCGCCAGTTACGAAGCCCAGGAACAGATCAAAAACCTGGGCAGCCAGAACATCATCCTGCGCAGCGTCAAGCCACCGGAGGACCGCAAGGTCTCGGAACGCGCCGAACAGAGCTTCGTCCTTGAGTACGGCCTGACCTACACCGATCTGCGGCGTATCCGCGCCACCATCCCTGGTGTGACCGTGATCGTGCCGGCCCGCATCATTCGCGAGTACGCATGGCACCTCACCCGCCGCGTGGACTGCGAGGTCGTCGGCACGGTCCCCTGGTACCCGGAGATGCGCAATCATCCGGTGGCCGCCGGGCGGTTTTTCACCGATTTCGACATGGACGCGCGCGCCAATGTCTGCGTGCTGGGCGCCGAACTGGTCCCGCTGTTGTTCCCGCTGGAACCCCCGTTGGGCCGCCTGGTCCGCATCGGTGCTCAATACTACCGGGTCATCGGCGTCATGGCCCCGAGAACGGAAATCCAACCCGGTGGACCGGAACTGGGTGCCGTCAACCCTTCCGCCGCCCCTCGCGCCGCCACGCCGCGGGTCTACGTCCCGCTGGAGACGGCACGCATCCGGTTCGGCGAAACCCTCATCCGGCGGCGCTCCGGCACCATCGAGGCCGAACGGGTCGCCCTCCACGAGGTGACCGTCCAGGTGCACCGGCTCGAGGACGTCATGCCCGTGGCCGAGGCCATCCGGCACCTGCTCGAACACGGACACGACAAGAGGGATTACGAAATCGTGGTTCCATTGGAGCTGCTGCGCCGGGCCGAACGCACCAAACACCTGTTCAACATCGTGCTGGGTTCCATCGCGGCCATCTCCCTGCTGGTCGGCGGCATCGGCATCATGAACATCATGCTCGCCAGCGTCACGGAACGAACGCGCGAAATCGGCATCCGCCGCGCCCTGGGTGCGCGCCGGCGCGACATCGTGTTGCAGTTTCTGGTGGAAACGGTCCTGCTGAGCGCCTCCGGCGGTCTGCTGGGCATTCTCCTGGGCGCGGCCATCCCATTCGCCGTCACTCGGTTGGCCGGCATGAAGACCATCATCACCTGGTGGTCACCGGCCCTGGCGTTCGGCATTTCCGCCCTGGTTGGCGTCGTGTTCGGTCTTTACCCGGCCCTCCGCGCGGCCCGCATGGACCCCGTGGAAGCCCTTCGACACGAATGATGGGCCGCACCTTCCCAGCGTGCCGAACAGCGCTTCACCAGCCCGTCTGGCGCAGGTGGCACAGGCCGGCTTCGCGAACTAGATTGTCGCCGGCCCTGCCATGACCGACGTGCCTCGCAATCATCCATCGCCGGAGCCGGGACCCCGCGGCCGGGGAGCGGGTTTCAACCCGCCCAACCGATTCGAACCGTGGCGGTACGAACCGGACCCGGACCTGGACCCCTCCGAACAACCGCTGCCTCGCACCCGTTTCCTCCTGGACCGTTCCACCCGGGTGCTGAGCTTCAACGACAGCCCCGACCTCGGATTCGACGTCAGCCTCAACCCCTACCGGGGGTGTGAACACGGCTGCGCCTACTGCTACGCCCGGCCCACACACGAGTACCTCGGGTTCTCGGCCGGACTCGATTTCGAATCGGTCATCGTCGTCAAGCCGGATGCCCCTGCCCTCCTGCGCCGCGAACTCAGTTCCCCCGGCTGGCGTCCACGCCCCATTGCCCTCAGCGGCGTCACCGACTGCTACCAACCCGTCGAACGAAAGTGGCAACTCACCCGTCGTTGCCTGGCGGTCCTGGCCGAGTTCCGCAACCCTGTCTGCGTGGTCACGAAGAATCATCTGGTCACCCGCGACCTTGACCTGCTGGCCGAGTTGGCCACACACCACGCCGCCGTGGTGTGCCTGTCCATCAGCACCCTGGACGCGGAACTTGCCCGGCGACTGGAACCCCGCGCTTCCCTGCCCGAGTTCCGACTCCGTGCCATCGAAACCCTCGCCCGGGCCGGCATCCCCGTGGGCGTCCTCATGGCACCGGTGATCCCGGGGTTGACAGACCCGGAAATGTTCCAGCTCACGCAGGCGGCCGCCCGGGCCGGTGCAAGGTTCGCCTGCTATTCGGTGCTCCGCCTCCCCCATGCCGTGAAGGATTTGTTCCTGGACTGGCTGGACCGGTACGCCCCGCTCCAGAAGGCGCGCATTCTTCACCGCCTCCATCAGCTCCGCGAAGGCAGGCTCACCGACTCGCGATTCGGCACCCGGCTCACCGGCACCGGCCCCGAAGCCGCCCGCCTCGCCCGCATGTTCGACGTGGCCTGTCGCCGCGCCGGTCTCACGGACCCTTTCCCGGCCCTCTCCACGGCCGCCTTCAGAGTCCCCGCCCCGACCGACCGCCCCGCCCAACTGGAACTGCCTCTCGGCCCGGACACTGCGGCGGGCGTTTCCGGCCCGTGAGGGGGCCGGGCCAGGCCCGGGCGTTGACCCCTTGCAGGCGGGCCCCCTTTCTCCGTCTTGCGCTCCGCGCCTTGACGACCTGCCGCGCAGCCGTTCAAGCGCCCGCAAAAACCTGAGGCTGCGCAAACCGGGGCGGGCATCTCCTTCTCCGGCCCTTTCGCTTTCCAAGAACCCGCGGACGCGCTCACTCAGAGCATGAAGCGCGGCCCGGTGCCCGCCTCGGGAGCGGGGCGACAGTGTCCCGGCGAGTCATGCGCGATTCTCACGCGCCCCGCGTGACCCTGACGCTTTCCGGGCGGGACCGGAAAAGTGTTGCCCTTTGGAAATCGGGACTTTACACACCGCCGGAGAACTGGCATCGTTCCTGCCCAAGTTCAGACGAACGGAACAAACCTAACGAACCATGAAACAGACACGTCGCTTCAAACTCACCGCCTTCACGCTCATCGAGCTGCTGGTCGTGATTGCGATCATCGCGATCCTGGCCGGTATGCTGCTGCCCGCGTTGGCCAAGGCCAAGGCCAAGGCTCAACGGATCAACTGCGTCAACAACCTCAAGCAGGTCGGCTTGGCCTTCCGCATCTGGGCCAGCGACAACGGTGACCGCTTCCCCATGCGGGTGCCCAACACCGAGGGTGGCACAGCCGACTTGTTGCCCGCAGGGCCTGCTGGTAATTCACAGGCAACCTTTGCACACTTTGCGGTGCTCTCGAATGAGCTCAGCACCCCAAAGGTTCTGGTTTGTCCATCCGACGAGCGCACGGCTCACGCGAACTTCATAATCGCGCCCAATTTTGCTCAAACGCCAGGCTACTTCCAAAACATCAACGTTTCTTATTTCGTCGGCGTGAATGCTGATGAGACCATGGCCAGCATGTTCCTCTCAGGCGATAGGAACCTTTACCGCGATCCTAGTACCCGGACCCAGCCATACGGCGTTTCGCCCCAGCCAGCGAACGGACCGTCGATGGGTGCCTCTGCTGCATTCCCAACCAACATGATCAACAACTACGGCTGGACCGAAAAAATGCACCAACGGCAAGGGAACGTTGCCCTGTCGGACGGCAGCGTCCAGCAGTTCAGCGAGGGCAAACTCCGCGATGCCCTCAGGACAACGGGAGACACTTCGGCTATAAATCAGCAAAACTGGCTGCTCTTCCCGTAAAGGACCGCCTTTGAGCCACCTCGGCCGCCCATCGCGCAACGTTGGGCGGCTTTTCTGTTTCCGGGACTTGAATCCGTTCAGGCAGAACCGACGGCTCACAGAATGCTCTGCTGCTCCCGGACATGGCACGCCCTTTGATCGCCCTGTGACGGACCGAACCAATCCCACTTGCCTTGCGCTTTTTCACTGCGCAACACTCCCATGGTCATGACGTCCGAGGAAGTTTTACAGGTTTTCCGTGACACGGGCGCCCTGCTGGAAGGCCATTTCATCCTGCGCAGCGGCCTGCACAGCCGCCAGTACTTCCAGTGCGCGCTGGCCCTCCAGCAGATGCCCGTCGTCGAACGCCTCGGCGCCGCCCTGGCCGAGCCCATCCGCGCCCTGGCCCCCGCCACGGTCATTGCCCCCGCCATGGGCGGGCTGGTCATCGGCCAGGAGGTGGCCCGGCAACTCCGTTGTCGCTTCATCTTCGCAGAGAAGGAGGAAGGCCGGCTGACCCTGCGCCGCGGATTCCGCATCCAACCCGGCGAACGCGTGGTCGTGGTCGAGGACGTCGTCACCCAGGGCGGTCGGGTCCGGGAAACCATGGACATCGTGCGCAACGCCGGCGGCGAGGTCCTGGCAGTGGGGGCGCTGGTGGACCGGTCCAACGGCACGGTGGATTTCGGCGTGCCGTTGTTCAGCCTGCTCCGACTCCGGGTCGAGGCCTTTCCGCCCGATCAGTTGCCGCCCGACCTGGCGGCCCTTCCCGCCGTCAAGCCCGGCAGCCGGTGAAGACCCCGGCCCTGGACTTGCAAAGCAGCGGACGTTTGGATCTACCCCGACCGTCGGGCACCCGGGCCCCCGGACGCCGCCATTCCCTTCAACCAGCAGCGGGAACCCTCGCGCAGGATCTGCCGGCGATTGCGTAAAAAGACATTGCCGGACCGGCCCGTCCCGGTCACCCATGATGCCATGCATTTTCTGACGGCTTCTGCGATCGGACTGGTGAGCGGAGTGGCCAGCGGATTGTTCGGTGTCGGCGGAGGGATCGTCATGGTGCCGGCCATGCTCTTCCTGCTGAGCCCGCCCATCCGCGACATCAAACAGGCCGTGGGAACCTCCCTCCTGGTGATCATCCCCACCGCCCTGGTGGGCGCCGGCAAACACTGGACCCAGGGCAACGTGGAATGGCGAACCGCTCTGGCATTGGCGCCCATGGCATTGGTCGGCGGTTACCTGGGCGCCTGGCTCACGACCCGCCTCCCGGCCGACGATCTGAAACGTCTCTTCGGCGGGTTCCTCATGCTGGTAAGCCTGAAGCTCCTGCTGGGGCGTTGACCGGTGGCAAGGGATCGGACCCACCCTGAATGCGCCAATCCGATCCCTGCTTCACATAGAGCGTCTGCGTGGGGAACGCAAACTCGATGCCCTCTGCATCGAACCGCGCCTTGATCCGGAGGTTCAATTCCTGCATCCCTGCCAGGTACTGCTTGAAATCGGTGCCCTTCCACCAGTGAACCACGAAGATGTTCAACGAGGCGTCGTTGAACTTGTTGAAACTGATCCACACATCGTGGGTCATGGGATGAGCCCGGTAGATCTCGGACAGGATGTCCACCGCTCGTTGCACGCGCTCGGCCGGGGTGTCGTAGGTGATGCCGATGTTGATGAGCGTACGGATGTTGGGACGCTGGGTGATGTTGGTTATGGTGGCGTTGGTCAGCGTCTTGTTCGGCACGGTGACCAGGTGGCCGTCCAGGTTTCGGATGCGCGTGCTGCGCAGCCCGATGGACTCGACCACCCCGTCCACACCCTCCAGCACGATCCGGTCCCCGATCTTGAACGGCTTGTCCAGGAAGATCACGATCGCGCCGATCAGATTGGCCACCGTTTCCTGACCTGCCAGACCCAGCGCCAGACCGCCCACCGAAAGGCCCGCCAGGATCGTCTTGATCTCGATTCCCAGGTTGTCGGCGGTCAAAAGGGCCGCGCCAATGACCAGGATCACCCGCGCCGTCTTGCGAATGGCCGGCAACAACGTCTCACGGAAAACCTTGTCCTCCGTCTCCTCCAGCCGGATCTGCCACATGCCCAGTCCCAGATCCACCAGCTTGATCACCAGGTAGGTCAGGGACACCGCCACCAGCACGATCAGCCCCGCTGAAATCCAGCGTCGCACCCCCGCAGGCCACTCGAGCACCTCCAACCCGATGTGCAAGAAGATCACCAGGGCCACCATCCGCACCGGCCCGTGGAGCATGTCGATCAGCAGATCATCCCATCGGCTGGCCGTGCGCGCCGCGAAGCGGCGCAGCCGGACCGTCAAGAGGTGGTCCACGAATCGAGAGCCGTAGATCGCAAGCAGCAGGTACACCAGCGAAGCCAGGTACCGCCAGAGCTTCATCCCCAGGAACTCCTGCTGCAGCCAGGGCACCCGATCCAAGCCGAGCGTGAACAAAACGTTGGTTGCCGGCAGGGGGCCCAACGGAGCCTCCGTGGCAACAGCAACCTGCGGGGCGGAAGTGCCACCGCCCGGTCCCGGCAGAGACTCAGCCGCAGCGGCCCCTTCCGGGCCCCAGACCGCCATCCACACCAGTCCAAGCAGGACACCGGCAATGCTTGCCATCCACCGTCGACAAACGCGCATGGGCCGGAGGGTAGAGAGCCGCAGGCGCCCGGGCAAGCGCAGGCGCCGGAGCCTGTCGCATTGAAACACCGCTGCATCCGCATTGCCACGATCACGAATGAAGACGTCCCCGGAGGGGGGCATGAGCCGGGCTCTGGCCATGGCGGGACCGTCTCTTGAATCCGCGCGGCCGGAACTCCAGCCACGCCGCAGGCGGCACGGCGCCCCTGCGGCCTGTCTCAGGGCTCCTCGATCTCGTTGTCCGCGTGCACGGCCCGGCGCAGTTCCTGCAGGAAATCCGGCAGGGCACTCTCCACGCGGTTCCAGTTCGGGATCAGGGGTGCCGAAAGGGGGTCTTCCTGGTAGGCCCGGCAGGCGGCGCGAATGCTCCGCACAAAGGTTGCCACGGCGCTCTCCTCTTCGTGGCGGGCGTAGTACAGACCGTTGATGGCGGCGTCGGCCGCATAGAACCGCAGCGTGTCTTCCGCCTGCCGGCTGTAACAGGCCAACAGGGTGTCGAACAGACCCGCATCCAGTTTGATGCCCTCGGCGGCCATCCGGTGCAGCAGCGACTTCACAATGTCCACCGCCATCCGGTTGAGGCCCTTTTCGGGGTCGCGCGGAGAAAGCTCACGATGCTTGTGGTCGTAATTCTCGCAGAGCTCGGACTGGCAGATGGCACGAGGCGAACAGTTGCGGTAGACCTCCGCCAGCATGCCGATCTCCAGAGCCCAGTCGTGCGGGATCCGCAAACGCCGCACCAGATCCACATCCAGCGAGACTTCCCCGGCCAGCGGATAACGAAACGTGTCCAGGTACACCAGGAACGGGTGCGCACCCAGGATGCTTTTCAGTGCCCGAATCAACGGCGTCATCAACAGCCGCATCACCCGGCCGTTCAACCGATCTGTCACCCGCGCGTAGTACCCCTTGCAGAAGTCGAATCCCAGGCTGGGATGGGCCACCGGATAACAGAGCCGGGCCAGCAGTTCCCGGCTGTACGTCAGGATGTCGCAGTCGTGCATGGCCACCATCCGCACCTGCTCGCTGGCCAGCACATAACCAAAACACATCCAAACATTGCGACCCTTTCCGCTGGGTCCCGGATACAAGTCGTTCTCCTCCAATTTCCGATACAACGCCGACAGTCTGGGACCGTCGTTCCATACCACGACCGGCCGCTGGGGCAGGCCGGCAAAAAACCGTCGCGCCCGTTGAAAGTCCCGACTGCGGGTGGCACCGTCCAGCCCCACGATGATCTGGCGCAGGTAAGGGACCTCCCGCAACTCCCGCGCAATCAGTCGCAACGCGCGCGACCCCAGCTCACGCACATGACACGGAAGCACCAGGCCGATCGGGGTCTCGTGCACGAACTCCATCAACTCGCGCTCCAATCGTCCAAGGTCCTGCGTCCCCAGACGATGGAGCGTGGCAATGGCACCGGTCTGGAAAAAGTCCGCCATGCGTGCGATTTCGTTTCCTGTACCCTTCCGAGTTCCCCTGACCCGGGACACCGATCCGCTGCGCCCGGGCAACTCCCCGGCACCCGCTTCGGAGCCGATAACCTCGCGAGAACCGAGCTGCGACCTGAACCCTTCGCCCGTGGAAAGATCCCCGGCAGTCGCCCTTCATCTGCGCAGTCGCGGACGCACCCGCATTCGCGCGGCTGTACAGCGTCCCATCCCTTTCCTAACAGGCCAGCCCTCCGGGTCAAGGCGCATTTCCCTCCTGCGCCCCGAGCTTCCCGCCCTGCAGGCGCCCGGCTGGCGAACCCGCGCACCGGACGACAGAGACCGGGATGGCTGCGCTCTGGAGACCCGCAGAACGGGTGGTTCCCACCCTCCGGTGGCCTCGCAGGGCACCCGGAGGGGCTGGAGTGCGCTTCGGAGGTGACAGACCTGCTGGCGCACGTCTTCGGGGCTGCGGGGAAGCTCGAGCGGGGCCACCTTGAAGGCCCGGCAGCAAGAAACCCTTTACCGTGTCGAGGCCGGCGCAGGCGGTGTTTGGGGTGTTCATTGCGATTCGTTTCTTGGATGCGAGCTGGCCTGCCGGGGTAGCAGGCCGCTCTGTCAACGGTTCGAGCCAAGGAACAGGGCAGCGGCGGTTCCTGCTCGGTACAAGCTTCCGGGGCCGGCTGGCCCCGGAGCTGGGGCACAGGTCGAATTCGCCGCTGCCGGTTGGGATGCGTGCTGCAGTGGGCACCCCAACCTCTTCTCCGCATGCCGGAACCGGGCAAGGCCCTCACCACCCCCTGCAGCCGAATTCTTCACAGAGGAAAGAAAGGCAGACGGCGTAGACACAGAGATCCTGTGTTGCTCTCACAAGTGCCGCGTGCATCCGTACATGCAAGGCCGCGGTACACGCCAGGCGGATCTGCTTGCTGGTATTTTGATCAACACGCTCATCCCGTTTGCCCCGGCGCCATGTGCGCGATTACGACCCCTTCTCGCGTGACGTGTCTTTCTTGTACTTCTCCTTGCTCTCGGTGCCTCTGTGGTTGATCGGCAAGTTCCCCCGGCGTCTCTGGGTGGGACTCCGCGTCTCGGTGGTTGCGGGACGGGCACGTCGGATCGGGCCGCTCCGGGATTGTTTCGCCGGGTGTTCACCTGTGGGCACCGTGTTTGCATCCACGCCCGATGCCCGGCTCTGTTAGCCGGCGCACCGGCCGGGCGATCCCGGGCCTTGTTCCGCGCATGCCGGCCCGTGGTGACATCTCCCTCGGGCCTTCGCAAGGGGCGTGGAATGCTCTGCGGAACCTTTCCAGCGACTCCACTCGTCCAAGGCGTACTTGGCGAACCGCCGCCGGCTCGGGTAAAACCCCCGCCGCATGTTCGAATTGTTGCAGACGGATACACAGACAGCGGCGCGTCTAGGCCGGTTGACCACCCGGCATGGCGTGGTGGAGACACCGGTATTCATGCCGGTGGGCACGCAGGCCACCGTGAAGGCCCTGGATCCTCGCGAACTGGAGGAGATGGGCACCCAGATCATCCTGGGCAACACGTACCACCTGTACATCCGCCCCGGTCTGGAGATTCTGGAGGCTGCTGGCGGCCTGCACCGCTTCATGAACTGGCAAAAGCCGATCCTCACCGACAGCGGGGGCTACCAGGTCTTCAGCCTGGCCCAGATCCGAAAGATTCACCCTCACGGCGTGGAGTTCCGGTCGCACGTGGACGGGGCGCGACTGTTTTTGGGACCGAAGGAAGCCATGGCGATCCAGCGGGTCTTGGGATCGGACATCGCCATGGTGTTCGACGAATGCCCCGCGTACGACGCGCCGCCGCGCGAGCAGCGCATGGCCGTGGAACGGACTCTGCGCTGGGCGCGTGAATGCCGGGAGCAACCCCGGGCCGAAGGTCAGCAGGTGTTCGGGATCGTCCAGGGGGGCACATCCGCCGAGCTGCGCGAGTACTGCGCGCGCGAGCTGGTCGCCATGGACTTCGACGGTTATGCCATCGGCGGCGTGAGTGTGGGCGAGCCGGAACCCGAGATGTTCCGGGCGATGGACATGACGCTGCCGCATCTGCCCCGGGAAAAGCCCCGGTACGCGATGGGGCTGGGCACGCCGGCGCAAATCGTCGAACTGGTGGCGCGGGGCGTGGACATGTTCGACTGTGTACTCCCTACCCGGGTGGCGCGCAACGGCACGGCGTTCACCCGCCGGGGTGCGTTTCCGTTGAAGGGAGGGGCGTACAAGGCGGATTTCCGCCCCATCGAGGAGGGGTGCGACTGCTTTGCCTGCCGGCACTTCACCCGCGCCTATCTGCGGCACCTGCTCAATGTGAATGAGATCCTCGGGCTGCGGATGGTGAGCGTGCACAACACGCATCTATACTTGAAACTCATGACGGAGATCCGGGCGGCCATCCGGGCGGGAACCTTTGCCGAGTTCCGGCGCGAATTCGTGGCGCAGTACGTGCCGAGCCGGCGGGTGCTCTCCGCCCGCGCAGCTGCCGCCCTGGAGCGGTAGAGTCCATGTCGGCCGGTCCTCAAAGCGAGAGGGATCGCGCGGCCTCGTGCAGGATTTCGGCGCTGCGGCGCAGGGCGGCCTTCTCCGAGCGATTCAACGGCGGCAGCAGAGTGGTGCGGATGCCGTCGGCACCCAGTACACGTGGCAGGGAAAAACAGACCGGGGCAAACCCGGCCAGGTGCCCGTCGAACCCGCTGAGGGTCAGGACCACCCGTTCGTCGTCGCGGATGGCCTTGACGATGCGTGCCAGGCCGGCGCCGATGCCGTAGTAGGAGGCGCGCTTGCCTTCGATGATACGGTAGGCGGCGCGCCGCACGCCGTCGCCGATCCGTGCCTTGACCTCGGATGTGAGTGCCCGACCGGATTGTTGGGCGAAGGTTTCCAAGGGCACCCCGCCGGCTCGTGCACTGGACCAGACGAGCACCTCTGAATCGCCGTGCTCGCCCAGCACGTAGGCGTGCACCGACTGGGGTGCGATGCCCAGGTGCTCGCCCAACAGGGCGCGGAACCGGGCCGTGTCGAGGATCGTGCCCGACCCCACCACGCGATCCGGGGGCAGCCCCGACAGCCGCAGGACGATCTGCGTGATGAGGTCCACCGGATTGGTGGCCACCACCAGGATCGCCCCCGGAGCATGCGGGCGCAGGCGGTTCATGACCTCCTGAAAAACCGCGGCGTTGCGTTCCAGGAGTTGAAGTCGCGTCTCCCCGGGCTGCTGGTTGACGCCGCAGGCCAGCACGACCACCCGGGCGCCGGCCAGGTCGGAATAATCTCCGGCCATGACCCGGACCGGGGACCCGAAAGGAACGGCATGGAGGATGTCCTCGGCTTGTGCGCGGGCCAGTTCCGGGCGCGCGTCCACCAGCACCAGCTCGCTGGCCACACCCCGCAACACCATGGCATAGGCCGCGCTGCTGCCGACGAAGCCGGTACCGACGATGCCCACTTTCATGAAGATACCTGCCGCCGGGGTTGAAGGAACGGAAGGCCGGATCAGGCACCGATTTGCGACTGGATGACCGCCGCGATCTGGTTGCCCCAGTGTTCGAGCGTCGCGGGGTCCGGCCCTTCCAACAGCAGACGGGCCTTGGGTTCGGTCCCGGAATACCGGAGCAGGAGCCGTCCACCCTGCTCCTGGAGCGCGGCCTCGGCCCGTGCCTTGAGCTCGGCCAGGTCCTTGAGTTCGTCGAAGGGCGGTTTGGCCCGGACCTTGATGTTGAACTGGCGTTGGGGGAAGCGTTCCCAGCAACGGGTCAATTCGCTGAGCGGCTTGCCGGTGGTGCGCATGATGCGCAGGACCTGCAGGGCGGCCACCAACCCGTCGCCGGTCGTGCAATGATCCCGGAAGATGAGGTGACCGCTCTGTTCGCCGCCCAGGTTGTAGCCGTTTTTCATCATCTCATCGATGACGTACTTGTCGCCCACCTGCGTGCGGATGACCCGGCCGCCGGCGGCCTGGATGGCGCGGTCCAGACCCGCGTTGCTCATGACGGTGGTCACCAGGGTTCGTTCGGCCAGGGTCCCCTGCGCCAGCATTTCCAGGGCGGCGATGGCCATGATGTCGTCGCCATCCACCAGCCGGCCCTTCTCGTCGCACATGAGGACGCGGTCGGCATCCCCGTCGTGGGCAATCCCCACATCGGCCCGGTACTCCAGGACCAGCCGGCAGAGTTGTTCCGGGTGCATGGAACCGCAGTCCCGGTTGATGTTGGTGCCATCGGGCTGGTTCCCGAAGACCAGTACCTCGGCGCCCAGTTCGCGGAGGACGCAGGGGGTGGATTTGTAGGCGGCCCCGTGCGCGCAGTCCACCACGATCCGCAGCCCTTCGAGCGTGAGGTTGCGCGGGAAGCTGGACTTGGCGAACTCGATGTACCGGCCGAGCGCGTCGTCAATTCGGACGGCCTTGCCGATGTGTTCGGCGCTGGGGCGGATGTTCTCGATTTCGCCGCTGAAAACCAGGCGCTCGATTTCGGCCTCGACCGCGTCGTCGAGTTTGTAGCCGTCAGCCTGGAAGAATTTGATTCCGTTGTCGGTGTAAGGGTTGTGGGAGGCGGTGATGACGATGCCGGCATCGGCGCGGAGACTGCGCGTGACGTAGGCCACCCCGGGCGTGGGCAGCGGGCCGATGAAAAGTACGTCCACTCCCATGGAGAGAATGCCGGCGGAGAGTGCGTTCTCGAGCATGTAGCCCGAGAGACGGGTGTCCTTGCCGATGACGATCTTGTGCCGGCCCCGGCCCCGGGGCTGGGCTTCGAGGTGTTTGAAAACGTGAGCCGCGGCCCGGCCCAGTTTGAGGGCCGTCTCGGCGGTCACCGGTTCGAGATTGGCCGTCCCACGGACGCCGTCGGTCCCGAAAATACGGTTCTTCTTGCTCATGATCGTTCGTTCAATCCGGCGGACTCCACACCCGGATCCGCGAGGGTTGGACGCGCACCACGGTGATTCCTTCGGGCGCCACCACCTCCACGGGGAGCGGCTGACCGGCTTCGCCCGGCTCCAGGTCCGCACGCACGACCACCCGCAGGTCTTCCGGATCCAGAGTTTCCACCAGCTCCCGCGGTCCCCGGACCGTCACCTCCACAGCGGAAGGTTCGACCCGGAATCCCTGGCTTTCGCCCGCCCGGACCAGGACCCAGACGGGCACGTCCGACAGGGTGCGGGTCCGGCCGAACCCCACGCTCCCGCTTCCGCCCTGGATCATGTCGTGCACGGTGGTCCAGATCAACACCGCCAATGCCAGGGCGAACAGTTTCAGCCCCAGGTTTTCCTTGAACCAATGGAGAGGAATGCGCGCCATCAGCTCGACTCGCTCGAACCCGGCACGGTCGGCTGCCGGCTCAACACCGCCGGGGCAGGTCGCGGCCGTTCAAAACGCTGGCGCAGCCAGGCGATCCAGCCCCGGGCACGAACCGGCCGGATCAACGTTGCCGTGAGGAAGTCCCGCAGGGCTTCCACAGTGACGCCGCGCACCAACTGGCCCCGGTACGCGTACGAGATGGAACCGGTCTCCTCGGACACTACCACGACGACGGCGTCGGTTTCCTCGCTGAGACCCAGGGCAGCCCGATGCCGTGTGCCCAGCGTGGGATCCAGGTCCTGCCGGCGCGACAGCGGAAAGATGCAGGCCGCATGGGAGATCCGATCGCCCTTGATCAGCACCCCGCCGTCGTGGATGGCATTGTTGGGGAAAAAAATGCATTCCAGCATTTCCGGCGTGGCCTCGCAGTCCACCGGAATCCCCGATTCGACCACGTCCTCGAGTCGGATGGACTGCTCGATGGCGATCAGCGCCCCGATCTTGCATTCGGAGAGCCGTTCGCAGGCCTTGATGATCACCTCGATGATTTCGCGTTGTTCCTGCGGGGTGGCGAACAGCGGCAGTTTCCCCACCTCGGCCAGCATGCGGCGCAGTTCGGGTTGAAAGATCACCAGGATGGCCACGGCCATGAACGCCGAGAAGGTCCCCAACAACCAGCGCAAAACCTGCAGGTCCAGCAGGTAAATGATCAGACCCAGCGTGAGCAGACTGAGGATGAAGCCGAGCACGACCGGCCAGCCCCGGGTCCCGCGCACGAACCGCAGCGCGTGGTAGATCACCACCGTCAGGATGGCGATCTCCAGCGCCGGCCGGCCCAGCGCTTTCAGGACTGACAGATCCCAACCGTTCATGCCTTCAACACGGCTTCAATCACACGCACCGCCTGCACGGTCTCGGCCACATCATGCACCCGCAGGATGGCCACTCCCCGCGTCACCGCCCACACGGCACAAGCCAGCGAGCCCGGCAAACGATCGGCCACCGCCGCTCCGGTCAACACGCCGAGAAACGACTTGCGCGAGACGCCCAGCAGCAGGGGGCGCCCCCACCTTGTAAAGCTCGCCAATTCACGGAGCAATTGCAAATTATGCCCGCAGGTTTTGCCGAACCCGATCCCCACGTCCAACACCACGCGCTCCGGCGGCACGCCCGCACCGGCCAGTCGCTCCAGACGTTCCCCGAAAAAGGCCGACACCTCCGCCACCACGTCCCGGTAGGTGGGCCGCTCCTGCATGGTGCGGGGACAACCCTGCATGTGCATGCACACGTAACCCGCCCGGGCCTCCGCCACCACGCGCCAGAGCGTCGGGTCGGAGCGGTTCGCCGCCACGTCGTTCACAATGCAGGCACCGGCGGCCAGTGCCTCCGCGGCCACTTCCGGTTTCACCGTGTCCACCGAAATCGGGATGCGGACCTGCCGGGCCAGGGACCGAATCACCGGCAGCACCCTGCGGAGCTCCTCCTCCAAGGGGACCGGTTCCGCGCCGGGACGCGTGGATTCGCCGCCCACGTCCAGCAGGTCGGCACCCTGCGCCGCCAGCTCCAACCCGTGCGCCACGGCGCGTTCCGGGTCGAAATACCGGCCGCCGTCGGCAAAGGAATCGGGTGTGACGTTGACGATCCCCATGACCAGGGTCCGGCCCGGGAACGCCCAGCGGTGGGGCCCGGCCTCCCAGAGCATCTCCGCCCCGGCCTCCGTTCCAGACGATCGGCTCAACGTCCCTCCCGGCTGCCTGACCATCCTCACCGGGTGCCGGGCCTGCACGGGCCCGCACCCTTCCCTGCGCACCGCCCTCAGTATCCGCTCCCACCCCGGCCCCGCTGGATCAGCTCGATTTCGTAGCCTTCCGGCGCATCAATGAAGGCAAAACCACTGCCGTCTTCGCGGATATGCGGCGGCTCCGAATAGTCCAGGCCGAGCTGTTTCAGGTGCTCCCGGAACGCCTCCAGGCTGTCCACTTCGAACGCCAGGTGGGTGAGATCGGGCTGCACCTGAACCGGGCCGCTGCCGGGGTAGTGGCAGATCTCGATCAGTTCTTCGCTCTCGGGCGCCTTGAGGAAGACCAGCTCCGAGCCGCGCGGCGACTTGTGCCGGCGCACCTCCTCCAAGCCCAACACCTCCCGGTAGAACCGGACGGTGCGTTCCAAGTCGTTCACCCGATAACGCGTGTGCAACAGTTTCCGTACCTTTGCCATGCCTGCAGCATAGGGTGGCAACCGATCCGGCGCCATCTTCTTCCGGCCCGCTGCCGGGGTGTTCGGCCTGGTGACCGGGTTCATACTCAACAAGGGACGGTCCGCGCGCCGCTGCACCCGCCGCACCTCATCCGCGTCCATCCCCGACCCACACAACGTCCCGCCGGCCGGACCTCCCCGGCCGCTGCGAGCGGGTACGGCGGATTGGCGTTTACAGGCCGGGAAGCCCGATTAGCATGGGGCATCGAACCGATTTTGGGCGTATGAAGAAAATCGAGGCCATCATCAAGCCTTTCAAACTGGAGGATGTCAAAGAGGCCCTTTCCGTCCTGGGTGTCCAGGGCATGACCGTGACCGAGGTCAAGGGTTTCGGCAGACAAAAAGGGCATACCGAGATTTATCGCGGCAGCGAGTACACGGTGGACTTTCTGCCCAAGATCAAGGTGGAGGTGGTCCTGCCGGACAATCTGGTGCAATCCGCGGTGGAGGCCATCGTGAAGGCCGCCCGCACCGGGAAGATCGGCGACGGCAAGGTGTTCGTGCTGCCCGTGGAGAGCGCAATCCGCATCCGCACCGAGGAGACCGGAGACGCAGCGGTTTGAGCGTGGGGGCCGGCTCTTCAACGGTGTGGAGCCGGCGACCCCGCGCCCCGGAGATCAACCCGGGACCTTCTCCTGCGGGGACCCGGCCGTGCACGTGGGTGAGAAAGGCTCGCGAAGCCAGGGAGGGTCCATGCAGCCATTGACCCACCGGCATACCGTTCGGGTGCGTTACGCCGAGACGGATCAAATGGGCACCTTTTATCATGCACGGGCCCTGGACTGGTTCGAGTGCACCCGTTCGGAGTTCATTCGCGCCCGCCTGGGGCTGTCCTACGCCGAGGTGGAGGCCCGTGGGGTGTTCCTGCCGGTGATCGAGGCGCACCTGCGGTTGGTGGGACGCGCGCGTTACGATGATCTTCTCACGATTGACGCCACACTGAATCGGCAGGGTCGTGCACAGTTGCGGTTCGACATGGAGGTCCGGCACGCCGATTCCGGGCAGTTGGTGGTCAAGGGCTACACCGTGCACGCGTTCGTGGATGCGCACGGCCGGCCCATCCGGCCCCCGGCATGGTTCCTGGCCCTGCTGGAGCGCACCCCGGAGCATCCGCCCCCGCCGGATTCGCCCCGGACAGCCCGCTGAGCACGCGGACTTTCGCTTGCCTCAGCGCCGAATCTGGTTCATTGTAAGGCGGTCGCACAAGAAGCGCAGGGTCCGAAGCGGATTCTGCACCAACAGAAAAACCCAAACAACCGGGCAACGGATGGAGATACGCTTATGGAGACCCATTTTGCCAATCTGGAGGGTGCGCGCACGGCCCTGGCGAAGGAACGCGTGGTGGAGGACCTGCGCCAGTTGGCGCGGGACGCCGAGGCGCTGTTGCAGGCCACGGCGAGTGACGTGTCCGACAAGGCGCGTGAAGCCCGTGAGCGGCTGGCCCAGGCCTTGGAACGCGCCAAGGCCACCTGCGCCGAATTGGAGGAGGGCGTCGTGGTGCGCGCCCGGGAGGCGGCCCGTCGGGCCGACAGTGTCATCCGGCAGCATCCTTACGAGACGATCGGCCTGTCTTTCGCTTTGGGGCTGTTGATCGGCGTCCTGCTGGGGCGCAGGTGACAATCGAATGACGGGGGCACCTCCGCACAACCGGGGTGGGCGTTTCGGCCTCCGCCGGGCCGTTGGCGCGCTGGTCGGCCTTGCGCGCAACCGCTTGGAGCTTTTCGCCCTGGAATGGGAGGAGGAAAAGGAGCGGCTGCTGCGGTTTGCCGCGCGACTGACCTGTTTCCTGGTGCTGGGTGCCGCGGGGGTGGTGCTCCTCCTGGGATTGGTCGCGTGGGTGGCCTACCAGGTCCTGAACGCATGGGGCGTGCTGGCCGTGGCCCTCATTTGCCTGGGCGGCTCCATCCTGGGTCTGCGCCGTTTGATCAGTGAAGTTCGGGAGGGCCCCGGCCCGTTTGCCCAAACCGTGGCCGAATTCAGGAAGGACACCGCATGGCTGAACGGGGAAGATCCCAGGCGGAACGAGAACAAATCAAGCGGCTCCTGACCGCGGAGGCGGAACTCCACCGGGCGGTGCTTCGGACCGAGTACGCCAACGCCCGTGCCCTGTGGGAGAGTCTGACCCGTCTCTCTTCCACCGGCGGGTGGATAGCCCGGCTGCGCCACAAGGCCGGGGCGTGGGCGGTGGCCAGTGCCGCGGCAGGTTGGTGGGCCGTGCGCGGACGCCGGCACCTGAGCACGTTGCTGCCCGCCCTTTACGCCCTGTGGCGGTGGTGGCGCAAACACGGTGCCTCGTTGATTCGGTCCAGGGCCCGAACGAACCCTTCCGACGCCTCGTGAGGTTCGCCCGACCGGTCTGGCGACCCCGCCATCCGTGGCATCGCTGGCCGGCGTGGCAGGAGCGGCCGGCCGAGCAGGCCCGAGGACCGCAAGATTGACCCCCTCGGGCGGGGTCTCGTAAGTTCAGCCGACATGATCAGACCCGTGACGATCCCCGCCCGGCTCTTTCGTGAAAACCGGGACCGATTGAGGCGTCTGTTGCCGCCGCGTTCACTCGTTGTGTTGAACGCAAACGATGTGATGCCCACCAACGCGGACGGCACGCTGGGCTTCGTGCAGAACGCCGATCTCTTCTACCTCACGGGCATCCTCCAGGAGCAGACGATCCTGGTGCTGGCGCCGGACGCCAGTGATCCCACCCACCGGGAGGTGCTCTTCCTGCGGCGCCCGGACGAGCACACGCTGATTTGGGAGGGGCCCAAACTCACCAAGGAAGAAGCGCGCAAGATCTCCGGCATCGAACAGATCCGCTGGCTGGATGAGTTCCCCCCGATTTTCCGCCAGTTGATGTGCGAGATGGAACTCGTCTACCTCAACAGCAACGAGCACTATCGCGCCATGCCGGAGGTCGAGACGCGCGACGCCCGGTTCGTTCGCGACTGCCAGCAACGCTATCCCCTGCACCAGTACCGGCGGCTGGCCCCGCTGATGCATCAGTTGCGCACGGTGAAATCCCCCATCGAGGTGGACCTCATCCACGAAGCCTGTCGCCTCACCGGCCGGGCATTCCGCAAGGTCCTGCGCCGGATCCGGCCCGGCATCAACGAAGCCGAAGTGGAGGCCGAGTTCGCGCGCGAATTCATCCGGCAGCGCTCGGGTTTTGCCTATCCCCCCATCATCGCCTCCGGTCCCAACACCTGCGTCCTCCATTACACACGCAACGACCGCACTTGCCGCGCCGGAGAGCTGTTGCTGCTGGACGTGGCGGCAAAGTATGCCAGCTACAACGCCGACATGACGCGCACCGTGCCGGTCAGCGGGCGGTTTACCCGGCGCCAGCGCCGGGTTTACGACGCCGTGCTTCGCGTCTTCCGGCAAATGACCCGCGCACTGGTCCCCGGCAAGACCCTCAACGACCTCCGGAAGGAGGCCGAAACGCTCATCGCCGAAGAATGCCGGTCGCTGGGCCTCCTGCCCCGAAGCGGGCGAAAAACCGATCCCGATTCACCCCCCGTCCGCCGCTATTTCATGCACGGTGTGGCTCATCCGATCGGCCTGGACGTGCACGACGTGTTGCAGCCGGGCCAAAAGATCGCCGCCGGCTGGGTGCTCACATGCGAACCCGCCATCTACATCCGTGAGGAGGGACTGGGCATCCGACTGGAGAACACCCTGTTGGTCACCGACCAGGGACCGGTGGATTTGATGGCCGACATCCCGATCGAACCGGACGAGATCGAACAGCTCATGAGCCGCTGAGGCGCGCCGCCTACCGGCGCGGTCCGCCACGCCCGCCGGGAGGGATGCCGCCGGCGCGCCGCGCAACAGGGCAACCTCTCCTGATGCCTTGCCCGCCCGCGGATGCTCCCGCACTCTTCAGGAGCGCGGGGCGGCTCCGGCCAGGCTCAGGGTGAGTTCGATTTCATCGGCCACCTTGTCCCGGGGCGCGTTCGGATTGATTCCAAAATCGCTGCGTCGGATGGTGAAGCGCGACCGGATCACCAGCAGGTCGCCCTGCATCTGGCCGTTGGTCCGCGCGCCCAGTTTGTCCTTCAGATAAGTCAGGCGGACCGGCACGACCATCTCGCGGGTCACGTCTCGAATGGTCATGCGCCCGCGGACCTTCGCCGTGACCTCGTTACCCCCCTGTTTGACATCCTCGAGCGTCACGGCCTCGAACACGATTTCCGGGAACCGTTTCACGTCCATCCACTGCGGGCCGTGCAGGTGCTGTTTCATCATCGGATTCGGCACGTGCAGGGATTCCGCGGCCACCACCAATCGGCCGCGTGTGGCGGCAGGATCGTCGGGGTCGAACGTCACCTTGCCGGATATACCCGTGGCGCTGCCGCTGATGGATTCCAGGGGTGCATCCAGATGAAACACCACGTTGTTGACGCCCTTGGGATCACGGAAATCGAACTCCAAGGGGGCGGCCCCGGCCGCCCAGGCCGTCGCCAGGACCAACCAGCAGACTCGACCCACCTTCGCATTCACGTTCATGGTTCCTCCTTTCGGTTCTTGTTGGTTGGCAGTGAAGGTGCCACCAGGGCATCTTTGCGAAACAGGAACGACAGGCCCGCCACCAGACCGGCGGCAGCCCAGAGGACCGCCACGAAGTCCAGTCCGGGCACGAACCGGCGTTCGTAATGGATGGCCTCCAAGCCGGTGACCTCGTCGAGTGTCCGCACGGGCACGCTGGTTTGGGTCCACCCCACGTGGGCACCGCCAGCCAGCCAGCCGGCCAGTCCGGCCACCGCCAGACCCAGGGCCAGCAGGCGAAACACACGACGCCAGGTCCACCGTCCCTTCATGTGGCCGCATCGTTAGCACATCGAATTCCTCGTGCAAGCGGTCCGCATCGTTTTCAAGGGGTCCGGACCTCTTCGCAGATCCGGGAACGTGCCGGGGTGGGAGGGTCACCTTGCCAGTTGGCTGCAAGGGCGGGCGGCCGGATCCGGGCTGGTCAGCAGCCGCCTCCGCCGGTCAAACTGGGCGTGCGCTCATGATACGCCTGCGGGCCGATCAACTTCGGAGTCTGGGAGCACCCGTCAAGGGCGGGGCCCAGCAGATCGAGGAGTGGCTGCGGTCGCTTCTTCGCGGCGGGACGCTTCGCCTGCCGGAGGGGCTGGTGGAGCTGCGCGGCAGCCAACCCGTGGTGACGACGCTCGGCGACCTCAAACAGGCCTGCGGAGTGGCGGTGGAAACGGTCAAACAAGGGCTCCGGCCGCTGGAACTGGAGCATCAGGTCCTGTTGGTGGACGGCATGCACACGCGGCTGGTGGGGCCGCCGCGATTTCGCGTGAGCCTCTCCCGCGAAAACATCTCCGGCAGTGTCGGCCGGGCCGTGCACGTGGCACCCATGGACGGGCTTCACCCGCTGGAGAGCGTGGACTACGAACTTCTCTACCGGGGCGGGCATGTGCGTTGTTGCAAACCCGTGCTGGACGTGGCCCGGGGCCAGTTGACATGGCAGCTTCGTCTGCGCCTGGCCGACGGGACCGAGCAACCTCTGAAGCCGGAGCTCTCCATCGTCCTGGCCTCGGGAAGCCGGGTCAGTTGGGAAGGTCAATCGGGCCTGCTCGGTTCCGACACGGAGGTGCGCAGCAGCCGGAGACGCGAGGTGCGGACGCTGCGCAGTGGCGCGCTGATTCTGGCGCGGGGTCAGACCGTCTCCTTCCCCGCCGGCGCCCGGCTTTTGCTCGAATCCACCAGCCTGGTCCGCCTGGGCCACGGCCCGACCGGGTTCCTGGAGGTCCATTCCCAAGTGCAGCTGGAGACGGGAGAGACCGTGGATTGGGGCGGCGACAGTTCCTGGCTGGGCCGTTTCATGGAGGGTGTTCCGCTGGTATTGCTGCGACGGGCCGTCGTGGCCGAGTTGGAAGGCGTGGTGGCCGACACCTGCGCGGGCGTGGGCGGGGCGGAAGGCGAGGTTTGGCGGATTTTGCTCGGCGTCCACGAGTGTTTTCTGGACGGGTCCATTCCGTTCCGCGCCGGCCAGTGTCCCATGAGCCGGTCGGCCCAGCGCCTGTTGCGCACCCTGACCTCCTTCAGCGAGGCCAGTTCGCTGCGCGCGGAAATGGCCCGAGCGTACGGCTACACGGTGCAGGCGGCCGATGTGCGGGTCTCGCCCACGCGGTTCGCCAGCGGGCCGCTCCGCGACCTGTTCCGGCGTCTGGCCACCGACCCGCGGTGGAACTCGGAGTTGCTGGCCATCGGCAACAAGCTGGCCTGCTGGACCCAGGTGGGCGCCTATTACGCGCCCGGTCAAAATCGTCCCTGGGAGGTGACCCGCGAGGTGTACCTGACCTTTGTGGACGTGCACTATCAGCAGCCGGCCTGATTTCGGCCGGCAACGCCACATTCTGTGTCATGCCGCCGGGCCGGGCATCGCGCCGAAGGGCGACCCACCGAGGGCCGGGCGCACGACGGATTCCGGGCTTGGTTTTTACACCGGCTTTGGGACACATTCCCACCCGTTGCATATGCTGCACGGGATACTTGTCCTCGCCGGCCTCGCTGCCGCAGCCATCGGGACCGCCCGGGTTCACGGCGCGGAAGAACCACCCCGTCCTCTGAGCGCCCGGATGATTCGACAGCCGGATGTCTCGGCCACCCACATCGTCTTCGTGTACGCCGGTGACATCTGGCTGGTGCCGAAAACCGGTGGCGAAGCCGTGCGGCTGAGCTCGCCCAGCGGCGAGGAGACTTTCCCCAAGTTTTCGCCGGACGGCACGCGCATCGCCTTCAGCGGGAACTACGACGGCAACGTGGACCTGTTCGTGATCCCGGTCACCGGCGGCCTGCCCCACCGGGTCACCCACCACGGCGCTCCGGACCGGCTGGTGGACTGGTACCCGGACGGCAAACACCTGCTCTATGCCACCACGATGACCAGTTACAAAAACCGGTTCAACCAGTTGTACAAGGTGCCCGTGGACGGAGGGCTTCCGGAAAAGCTGCCCGTTCCCTATGGCGAGTTTGGCGCGGTCGCTCCCGACGGACGCACCCTGGTCTACCAGCCCATCAGCGTGGACTTCCGCACCTGGAAACGCTACCGCGGCGGCATGAATCCGGACCTGTGGTTGTTCGACCTGCAGACCTACCGGGCACGCAACCTGACGCAGTCGGACGCCTCCGAATCCATCCCCATGTGGCACGGGGAGACGCTCTACTTCCTCTCCGATCGCGGGCCCGAGAAACGTTTCAACATCTGGGCGTACGAGTTTGGGCGGGACCGGTTCCGGCAGGTCACGTTCTTCAAGGACTACGACGTGCGATTCCCGAGCATCGGTCCGGAGGAGATCGTCTTCGAAAACGCCGGGCGTCTCTACCTGCTGGACCTCAAAACGGAACAGACGCGGGAGGTGCCCGTCACGGTCCGAACCGATCGGCTCACCCTGAAACCGCGCGTGCAAAACGTGTCGAATCTCATCCAAAACGCGGCACCCTCGCCCACGGGCAAGCGGGCCCTGTTCGAGGCCCGGGGCGAAATCTTCTCCGTGCCGGCCGAGCACGGCGTGACCTTCAACCTCACGCGTACGCCGGGCTCGGCCGAGCGGTATCCTGCATGGTCCCCGGACGGCCGTTGGATCGCCTGCTTCAGTGACCGCACCGGCGAATACGAGCTGACTCTGATCCCGGCCGACCCCGCACCGGTTGGGGCGGCCGAACCGCAAACCTTGACCCGGCTGGGCCCCGGTTTCCGCTACCAGCCCCAGTGGTCCCCCGATTCCAAGAAGATCCTCTGGATTGATCAATCCATGCGCATCTGGGTCTACGACCTGGACACCCGGACCAACCGATGCATTGACCAGCAGATGTGGATGTACCATGGCGACCTGAGCCGTTTCCGCGTGAGCTGGTCGCCGGACAGCCGATGGATCGCCTACGCCGCCGACTGCGAGAACCGCCAGACCGCCATCGTGCTCTACGATTACCAACATCACCGGCGCCACCAGGTCACCAGCGGCTTCTACAACGACGATCAACCCGTGTTCGATCCCGACGGGAAATACCTGTTTTTCCGCACCTTCCGCCACTTTGAGCCGTTTTACAGCGAGGTGGACAACACCTGGATCTACGCCAACGGCCAGCGCCTGGCGGCCGTGCCGCTGCGGACCAACCTTCCTTCCCCCGTCGCTCCCCGCAACGACGAGGAAAAGCACAAGCCGGACAAGGAGGAAAAACCTGACGAACCGAAGAAGGCAGACGCAAGCAGTGCGGCGTCGCTGTCAGCCGGGCAAACCGACGCTCCCGCAGCAGCCGCGCAGCAGCCCTCTTCCGAAGAGGCTCCCTCCGGGCCGTCCGCCGGAGAAAAGAAAAAAGAGAAACCGGAAACCCGGTCCCCCGCCCCTGTGGAGATTGATCTCGAGGGGTTTGAACAGCGGGTCGTCCTGTTGCCCACCAAACCGGGCCGCTACGACGACCTGGCAGCCGTGTCCGGCAAACTACTCTACCGTTGGCTGCCCCGTGTGGGCAGCGATCACACCGCCAGTCCCATCGAGTACTATGACCTGGACAAGCGGGAGACCAAGCGTGTGCTGGACGACGCGGACGCATTCGAGCTGACCGCGGATCGTTCGAAGCTCCTCGTCCGAAAGGACAATCAATACGCGTATGTCGAACCGCGGGAAAACCAGCGCATAGACAAGCGCCTGGCGTCCGACCGGCTCGAGGCCACCATTGACCCGGTGGCCGAGTGGCGGCAGATCTTCACCGATGCCTGGCGGCTGGAACGGGATTACTTCTACGACCCGAACCTGCACGGTGTGGACTGGGACACCATCCGGGACCGCTACGAACGCCTCCTGGCCGAGGCGGTCACCCGTTGGGACGTCAACTACATCATCGGCGAGATGATCGCCGAGCTCAACGCCTCCCACACCTATCGAAGCGGGGGAGACGTGGAGCGGCCACCCGAACGCGGCGTGGGTTATCTGGGCTGCGACTTCATCCTGACCAACGGGGCCTACCAGATCGCCCGCATCCTCGAGGGCGCGCCCTGGGATGTGGAAGTTCGTTCACCCCTGCGCGAGCCGGGAATTACGAATGTGCACGTGGGCGATTACCTGCTGGCCGTCAACGGCGAGCCGGTGGATACGAACCGGGATCCGTGGGCCGCGTTCCAGGGACTCGCGCGGCAGCCGGTGCTGCTCACCGTGAACGACCGGCCCACCTTCGAAGGCGCCCGCCAGGTGCTGGTGCAAACCCTCGACCTGGACGGGGAGATGCAGTTGCGCCATCTGGCGTGGATCGAGCAGAACCGCCGTCGCGTGGAGGAGCTCAGCCAGGGGCGCATCGGGTACGTGTACGTCCCCGACACGGGCCGCAACGGGCAGAACGAACTGGTCCGGCAATGGCGGGGCCAGATCACCAAGGAGGGCCTGATCATTGACGAACGCTTCAACAGCGGCGGCCAGATCCCGGATCGCTTCGTGGAACTGCTGAACCGGGCGCTGCGGAACTTTTGGGGCGTGCGCGACGGACGGGATTGGGCGTGGCCGCCCGTGGCCCATTTCGGGCCCAAGGCGATGCTCATCAACGGTTGGAGCGGTTCCGGCGGGGATTGTTTCCCGTACTATTTCAAACAGTCCGGGCTCGGCCCCCTCATCGGCCAACGAACCTGGGGCGGGTTGATCGGCATGACCGGCGCACCGCGCCTGATTGACGGCGGCACCGTCACGGTCCCCACCTTCGGCATCTACAGCAAGACCGGCGAATGGATCATTGAAGGCTACGGGGTGGACCCGGACATCGAGGTGGTGGATGATCCGGGCGAAATGGCCCGGGGCCGGGATCCCCAGTTGGAACGCGCGGTGCAGGAGGTCTTGCGCATGCTCAGGGAGAACCCGCCGCCGCGGGTGCGCAAACCGCCCTACCCCAACCGGGCCTCCTGAGCTCGAGCAATCACGGCACACCCATGGAACCCGAGCCGAACGAGTCCGCCTGCTGCCAGGCATCCGCGCCGACCCCGAAGCCCGGTCCCTCGCCCTCCGAGTTGCGGCCATCCACCTCCGGCACGGGCCGGACCGCTCCGGGGGATCGCGCCCGGACCTTTTTGCGGCGGTTGGCCAGCTCGGTGGTGCTGTGGACCGCCGTTTTGCTGGCGCTTTTCTCCGATCATCCGGCGGTGGCCAACTGGGTCTTCCTGGGCATCATGGTGTTCCTAGCCGCCGCGGGACTGGCGGAGTTCTACGGTCTGGCGGCACGGCGCGGACTGCCTGCCTTTCGCGGGTGCGGCTTGCTGGGCGGATGCCTGCTGATGGTGGGGACGTTCCTCCACTGCACCGGCAAACTGGGCATCCACAACAGCCCGGCCCGGGTGAACGACTTCGAAACCAGTTTCCTGATCGTGTTCGTTCTGGGGCTGGCGCTGCGCCTGCTGGTTTCCGGTCCCACGGGTCAGGGCTTGTCCGTCATGGCGGTGAGTCTGCTGGGTTTGCTGTACGTGCCGTGGCTATTGAACTTCATCCAAAAGATCCACTTTTTCCCCGGCATCGAAGGTCTCGGGCGGTGGTACGTGCTGTACTTTCTGGTGGTGACCAAACTCAGCGACACGGGCGCCTACGTGGTGGGCTCGATCTGCGGCCGCCACAAGATGGCTCCCCGGGTCAGCCCGGGCAAAACCTGGGAGGGTTTCGCAGGTGCGCTTCTCTTTTCGACCGCCGCAAGTCTGGCGCTGGCAGCGGCGCTCGGTCCCCGCCTGCCCGGCATGCACACGCTGCATGCCGTGGTGCTGGGTCTGGCACTGGGTGCGGGTGCCGTGCTGGGAGATTTGATCGAATCGCTCTGGAAACGCGAGGCGGGCGTCAAGGATTCGGGCCGCTGGTTCCCCGGCATCGGCGGTTTGTTGGATCTCCTGGACAGCCTGCTGTTCAATGCGCCGTTGATGTATCTGTACCTGCGCCACGTTCTGACCCGTCCATGAAGAACGTCGTCATCCTGGGCAGTACCGGATCCATCGGTACGAGTGCGTTGAAGGTGGTGGATGATCTGCCGGACCGGCTGCGCGTGGTCGGTCTGGCGGCCGGCAGCAACGTCGGGCTGTTGCGCGAACAGGCCCGGCGGTACCGGCCGAGACTGGCCTGCCTGCGGGATCCGGCCGCGGCGGCGGAACTGGAGGCCACGCCCGGTCTGCCCTGCGAGGTCTGCAGCGGTGAGGAGGGACTGGTGCGCCTGGCCACGATGCCGGAGGCGGACATCGTCCTTTTGGCCATCGTGGGAACCGGCGGCCTGCGGCCCGCCCTGGCCGCCATCCGCGCCGGCAAGGATCTGGCGCTGGCGTCCAAGGAGGTCCTGGTCATGGCCGGGTCCATCGTCATGCGCGAGGCCCGCGCCCACGGCGTGCGCATCCTGGCGGTGGACAGCGAGCACTCGGCCATTTTCCAGTGTCTGGACGGCCGCCCGATCGAGTCGGTGCGAAAACTCTGGCTGACCGCATCCGGGGGGCCTTTTCGCGATCCGCAGCGATGGCCCAAACATCGGTTTGCCGAGATCCGACTGGAGGACGCCCTGCAACACCCGAGCTGGGTGATGGGCCGCAAGATCACCATTGATTCGGCCACGCTGTTCAACAAGGGGCTGGAAATGATCGAGGCCCGCTGGTTGTTCGACATACCCATTGACCGCGTCGAGGTCCTGATCCACCCGCAGAGCGTGGTCCATTCGATGGTGGAATTCGTGGACGGCTCCTGGCTGGCGCAGTTGTCCACGCCGGACATGTGCCTGCCGATTCAATACGCGCTGACCTACCCGGAACGCGTGCCGAGCGGCCGCGTCCAGACCGATTTTGTCAAGCTCGGTGCCCTTACGTTCGAGGCCCCGGATCGCGAGCGATTCCCCGCGCTGGACCTTGCGCGGCAGGCCGGCCGGATCGGCGGGACGCTGCCCGCAGTATTGAACGCGGCCAACGAGGTGGCGGTGGCCGCCTTTGTGCAGGGACGGCTCTCGTTTGCCGAGATCCCGGAACGGGTGCGCCGTGCCATGGAGGCCCACCGGGTCATCGAGGAACCCACCTTGGAACAGATCCTCGAGGCCGACGCCTGGGCGCGACGCGTGACCTTGGAGATCTGACGGGCGGTCGACCCGGCCTGGCCGGCTTGGGTCGCGCAACGATGCCGGACCGGCGCGGGCCGGCGAGGGAACGCGGCCGCGGTCGGACCCACTCCCCGACGGGCGTGTGCCCTGCGGGCCGGTCCCGGACCCCGGTTGCCGCCGGAGCCGGGGGCCCGATTGGACTTTTCGCCGCGGTGGAGGCGGGATTGAATGGTGCGGTATGAGCCAGACGCATCCTCTGACGACCACGGCGTTTGAGCTGCCCGGCTACCGGGTGGTGCAGAACTATGGCGTGGTACGCGGGATTGTGGTACGTTCGCGTTCGCTCCTGGGCAACATCGGTGCCAGTCTGCAGATGCTGTTCGGGGGAAACATCACCCTGTACACGGCGTTGTGCGAGCGGGCGCGGCAGGAGGCGTTCGACCAGATGCTGGCGCACGCCGGTCAACTGGGTGCCAACGCCGTCATCGGTGTGCGTTACGACGCCACGGAAATCGCCTCCGGCGTCACCGAGGTGCTGTGTTACGGCACAGCCGTTCGCGTGGAGCCGGCGCAGGGCTGAACGGTCGCGGGTCGGTTCTGAAACATCGGCGGTCCGGTTGGTTGCGGAACGCGGCAGAGGAATTGGACGGACAGGTTTATGGCTGGTCATAGCAAGTGGGCAAAGGTCAAGCACTTCAAGGGCGCTCTGGACGCCAAGAGGGGCAAGTTGTTCTCGAAGCTAGCGCGGGAGATCATGATCGCGGCCAAACAGGGCGGCGGTGATCCGGAGATGAACCCGCGCCTGCGGATGGTGCTGCTGAAGTGCCGGTCGGCCAACATGCCGAAGGAAAACATCGAGCGGGCCATCGCACGGGCCACCGGCGCCGGGGACTCGGGCAATTACGAGGAGATCACCTACGAGATCTACGCGCCGCATGGCGTGGCGTTGCTGGTGCCGGTGAGCACCGACAACCGCAACCGCACCGCGGCCGAGATCCGCAGCATCGTCACGCGCAACGGCGGTTCCATGGCCACCACCGGCGCGGTGAGCCATCTCTTCCAGCGGAAGGGCCAGATCATCGTGGCGCGCGAAAACGCCCAGGAGGATCAGCTCATGGAAATCGCACTCGAGGCCGGCGCGGAAGATTTCCGCGCGGACGAACAGGGCTACGAGATCATCACCGAACCCGCCAAATTCGAGGCGGTGCATAAGGCCCTCGAACAACGCGGCATCAAGTGCGAGGTGGCCGAGGTCACCGAGCTGCCGATCACGACCGTGCCCCTTCAGGATCCGGAGGCCATCGCCGCGGTCAACCGGTTGATCGAGGCCCTGGAGGAGCACGACGACGTCAAGGAAGTCTATTCGAACGCGGAATTCCTGAACTGACCCGAACCGTTCGGCTGCCGATGCGTGTTCCTTCCGCGGTTCGTTGCGCCCGCTGGGCGGGTTCGTCCCGGCGTGTGCGCGGCGGTCCGGGCCGGCGTGCGTAGCAGGGTTCATGAACCTGTTCAGGGCCCATCAATGGGTGCCCGCCCTCCTGGCCGCGCTGGCCCGACTGGTGGCCCGACGGCCGGCCTGGTTCGTCGGGGTGCACTTGCTCCTGGCCGCCGGGGCCGTGGTGTACACGGTCCGCAACCTCCAGTTCGACACCCACCGGGGCAACCTGGTTGGTGAAAACCTCCGGTACCACCGCAACTTCCTCCAATTCCGCGCCGAGTTCCCCAAACCGGATGACCTGGTGGTGGTGGTGGAAAGCGAGGATCCGGAGGCCAACCGGCAGTTCGTCGAGCGACTGGCCGCCCGGCTGGAAGCCGAACCGGAGCTTTTCCACCGCGTCTTCTACAAGGGGGACCTGAAGCTGCTCGGCAACAAGGCGCTTCACCTGCTTTCGGAAAACGAACTCGAGCAGTTGCACGAACAACTGGTCCGATACCGGCCGTTCCTATCTGCACTGGGCCGTACCACCAACTTGGTCTCGTTGTTCGACCAGGTGAACACATGGTTTCGCGCAGCCCGGAACGCCCCCGCCGAGCAACGGGAGGCCCTCATGGGCGCCCTGCCTGCCTTGGAACGGATCCTTGCCCAGGCCGAAGCCTGCCTTCACACGCCGGGGCTGCCGCCTTCCCCAGGTGTCACCGCCCTGTTCAACGGGGGTGAAGAGGCCCTGCATGCCCAATACCTGGCCTACAACCAAGGCCGGATGTTCCTGGTGACGACCCATCCCCCCAGCGTGGAACGGGAGCGGGCGGCCATCGCGCGCCTCCGGGAAAAAGTGGAGGAAACCAAACGAGAGGTGCCCGGCGTCAACGTGGGCATCACGGGCGAGCCGGTGCTGGAGTGGGACGAGATGCGGCAGTCCCAGCGCGACACGCTGCGCGCCAGTGTGGTGGCCCTGGTGCTGTGCGCGGCCCTCTTCGTATTCGGTTACCGCGAAACCGGTCGGCCTCTCAAGGCCATGGCCACGCTGCTGGTTGGGGTGGCGCACACGCTCGGATTCGCCACCCTGACCGTCGGTCATCTCAACATTCTCACAATCACCTTCGTGCCCATTTTGGTTGGCCTGGCCATTGATTTCGGCATCCACTTGGTCACGCGGTATGAAGAAGAGCTGCGGGCCGGTCACGGGCGGGTGCCGTCGTTGGAACGTGCCATGACCCGCACGGGTCAGGGCATCCTGACCGGTGCCCTGACCACGGCCGGCGGGTTCTGGGCCATGACCCTCACCGATTTCAAGGGCCTCCAGGAAATGGGCTGGATCTGCGGCGGCGGCATGCTCATCTGCCTGGTCACCACTTTGACTTTCCTGCCTGCGCTCCTGCTGGCCGGCCGCCAGAATCTCTGGGACGAAACCTCGGTTCGAATCCCCGTGCGGGCTCGCATCGAACGGCTCTGGCTCCAGCGGCCGCGGATGGTCCTGGCCCTGGGCGCCATCGTGACCTTGCTGGCAGGTTTTCAAGCCCCGCGCGTGAGCTTCGACTACAACCTGCTCAATCTCCAGAGCGAGAACCTGCCGGCGGTGGTTTACAGCAGGAAACTGATCGAATCGGCAGGCCGCTCCCTGCTGTACGGGGTGGTCATTGCCGACGACCTCTCCGAAGCCCGGCAACTGCAGCAGCAGTTGGAACGCCTCCCCGCTGTCGCGGAGGTGCAAAGCCTCGTCCCCCTGCTCACGCCGGAACCCGGCCGGAAGAGCGCGCGCATCCGTCAGATCCGCGACCTGGCGCGGGAGCTCCCCTTGCCCGTGCCCGATCCGGCTCCCGTGGCTTTGCACGATCTGAGTCGCACACTTTGGGCACTGGGCGGATACGTGGGGCTCGCGCTGGAGAGCCTGCCGGCAGAGGCATCCTATCTCCGGACCAACCTGGTTTCGTTGCGCGACACGATCACGGCGCTGCGCCGGAGCATGCTGGACGATTCCCTGGGCACGGAGACAGCCCGGGCCGGGAAACTTGGTGCCTATCAGCGCGCCTTCTTTCAGGACCTGCGCGAGACCCTCCGGGCACTGCAGGAGCAGGACCCCGGTGTGCCGGTGCGGCTGGAAGACCTTCCCGCGGCGCTGCGTGAACGCTTCGTGGGCGTGCACGGAAAACTCCTGTTGCAGGTGTTTCCGCAGGAGGATGTCTGGCAACGGGGGCCGCAGGAGGCGTTCGTCCGGCAGTTGCGCACGGTGGATCCGGACGCCACCGGCACACCGGTGCAACTCTACGAGTACACCACCCTCTTGAAAGAAAGCTACGAAGAGGCGGCCTGGTATGCGCTGGTCGCCATCGTGGCGCTGGTGGGCTGGCACTTTCGCAGTCCCGCCGCGGTGGTACTGGCCCTGCTGCCGGTCGGCCTCGGGATGTTGTGGCTGCTGGGCTGGATGATCTGGCGCGAGGTTTCCTTCAACCCGGCCAACATCATGACGCTGCCGCTGGTGATCGGGATCGGTGTCACCAACGGCATTCACATCCTCAACCGGTACGCCGAGGAAGAGGAACCGGGTCTGCTGGCCCGGAGCACCGGCAAGGCGGTGTTGATCTCGGGGCTGACCACCGTGGCCGGATTCGGGAGTCTCATGCTCGCAGACCACCGGGGCATCGCCAGCCTCGGCTTCGTGATGAGCGCAGGGGTCACCACCTGCATGGTGGCCGCGCTGATGGTGTTGCCCGCCCTTCTGGTGGTGGTGCATCAACGGCGCCGCCGGCCTCTCTGACGGATCGCATCCTCCCGCCTGGCCCCACGCGCCGGGGTCAATTGGCCCGCCGGCTGCTCCTGTATCGGCCGGGTATGAAAGGCATCCTCGCACAGGCACGGAACGGTTTTCCCGGCACGTTGACCCTCGTGGCACTGGTCGTCGCGTGGACCGGTTGTGGAACGTTGGATCCCGGGTCGGCTCATCTGCCGCGGTTCCACGAGGGCGACCGCGCCAACCTGGTCGTCCAGTTCTACAGTTGGAATCAGTTCCATATTCTGCGGCCCGAATATCGGGAGGACGGTTTCCTCGTGCCCGTGAACCGGTCGAACTTCGCCCGGCACCTGCAGCGGCTGGACACGGGCCGGAACCTGGGCGTGGTGGTCCTGGGCATCAACTACAGCCCGGACGAGCAGGCCCGGCTGATCCGGGAGTGGGAAACGTTGCTTTTCGAGCAGGGATTCGCGCGGGTTGTCTGCCTGCGGGGCAACGGTGCCCAGAAAATTGACGGTCTGGTCATCCTCAGCGACACGCGCTTGACGCATCCAACCCCTTCGACCCAGATGGTGTCGAAGGGCACATGAGTCAGGCCGGACGCCGTGGCAGGTCGCGACCGCCCCTGGAACGGATGCTGCGCATCCACCAGGAGGTCCAGGCCGGGCATTTCCCCAACGCCCATCAACTGGCCCGGCTCTTGGAGGTCAGCACCAAAACCGTCCATCGCGACCTGGAGTTCATGCGGGATCGGCTGGGATTGCCCCTGGCCTATGACGCGCGCCGGTTCGGATATTACTACACCGAACCGGTCGAATCCTTTCCCAACCTGAAGCTGACAGAGGGCGAGCTGGTGGCGCTGGTGCTGGCCGAAAAGGCACTCCAACAATACCGGGGCACGCCGTTCGAGCGACCGTTGCTGAGCGCCATCCAGAAGATGGAGCAGGGCCTGCCCGAGACCGTCTCGGTCAGTCTGGCAGACGTGGCCCGCTCCTTCTCTTTTCGCCAGCGGGTCGAACCCCGGCTCGATCTCGGCGTGTTCGTCGCCCTCACCCGCGCCGTCACGCGCTGCGAACAGCTCGAGATCCTCTACCGCAAACCGGGCCAGACCCAGCCGGAACGACGGCGCATCGATCCCTACCACCTGGCCAACATCAACGGCGAATGGTACCTCTTCGCCCATGACCATCTCCGGGGATCGCTCCGAACGTTCGTGCCCGCCCGCATTCAGGAGGTGCGGTTCACCGGCCGCATATTTCGCCGGCCGGGCCGTTTTTCGCCGGACGATCTGTTGCGGGGCAGTTTCGGCGTCCGCTCCGGCACGGGCCATTATCACGTCGCCATCCTGTTTCAACCGCCGGCCGCCGACTACATCCGGGAAAAGAAGTGGCACCCCACTCAGCAGCTGCGTGACCGGCGCGACGGCAGTGTGGAACTCCACCTGGAATTGTCGGAGCTGGAGGAAATCACACGCTGGGTGCTGAGCTGGGGTGGACAGGCACGCGTCCTGCGGCCCAGGGAACTGATCCAACGTGTCCGCCACGCGGCCTCCCGGCTGGTGACCGCGCATTCGACCTGAGACACGCCTTCGTCTTACGCAGCAGATGGTCCGTCGGTAGCGGCTCACCCGTTGCAGTCTCTTGCGCATGGCCTTAAGGTGCGCGGCATGCAAATGCTGCCTGAACCTGTCGAATCCCGGTCCCTCGCTTCGGAAGGCGCACCGGTGCCGCGGCGCACCAGCGGCGCGCCCGCCCGGCTGGGTCGGCGGGCCTCCGCCTCCGGGCTGGCCTTGGGCGTCGCTCTTGTCCTTGCCGGCCAGCCGGTCCCGGCTTCGGATTCGCACGATCCCGTGGATCTCCAACCCGTCTTGGCAGGCTGGCACGCTTCCCTGGCCATCAACCAACGGGGGCGCGACATGGGCAGTGGCGAGGCCTTCGCCTGGTGGCGCCTGCCTTGGGGATGGTCGCGCCCTTCCGGCTGGCAGATCGAATCCCACCTCAGCGTCAGCCTGGGCTGGTTGGGCGGCCGGGGGGAAACCTCCGGGCTTTTCCGCGCCGGGCCGGCCTTTTCCGTGCGCCCGCCGGACTCACCCTTCTGGATCGAGCTGGGAATCAGCCCGACGGCGTTGACCCGGCATACCTTCGGCGGGCTCGACCTCGGCATCAACTTCCAATTCACCAGCTACGCAGGGATGAACTGGGACATCACCCGTCACTTCGGTTTCGGGTACCGCTTCGAGCACATGTCCAACGCCAGCCTCAGCTCCCGCAACCCCGGTCTCAACAGCCACACGTTCACGTTGTACTACCGATTCTGAGGCGGGAGCCCAGCCGACCACAGCCGGGCGCGACGTGCCGCCGAGCACGCAGCCGTCACAACCAGGGCGACCGCGGCGCGGAAGGAGATCCAGTCCAAACGGTCCACCCGCGGCAGGCGGGAACGTCCTCTGCCCCCGCCCTGCCCCGCCCTTTTCTCTCAAGGTTCGCGCGGTGCGGTCGTCAGAGGGAAATCGTGGGTCCGGAAGGGCGAAGCCGGAAGACCGTCCCGGTTCCACAGGTTGACCACCGGACAGTCGGCCCACCCGTATCGAACCGCCACCGGACGCGGCACCTGCGGACTCCAAACCTCCACCTCGTCCCCCACGATGCGGGCTTCGGCCCACACCCAGCGACGGTCCTCGCCGCAGACCGCGAACCCCTTCAACGGACCGCCGCGGGCCTCCAGTCCCTTGCCCACGTGATCAAAGGATACAATCGCCTTCGAGCCCTCGAACCGCACGCTGCGATAAAGAGGTCCCGACCAGGTGATCTTCTCCCCATACGCCAGGGCGCGGGCCGCCAGCGCCAGCCGCTCGCCCACGGGTTTCTTCCACACCGGATGGATGTCGTTCGGATCGCCCACGTCCGTCGTCACCACCACCCCCACCTTCGGCAGCTGCCGCATGGCCAGCACCTGCGCTTCGCGCAGCTCCGCCCACGCGCTTTCCCCGGGCTCGTCCCGAACCGCCATGAAGGGCGCCAGTTGCACGGCCAGGAACGGAAAATCCCCCTGGCCCCAGTCGCGCCGCCAGTTCCGGATCAGATCCTGAAACAGGGTTCGATACTGCTCGGCACGGCCCGCGTTGGATTCACCCTGGTACCAGATCACCCCCTTGATCGCGTATGGAATCAAGGGCGCGATCATCCCGTGATAGAGTTCGGAAGGCCGCCACGGCGGCCAGGGCGCGTTGCGTTTGAACTCCCGGCCTTCCCGCTGCGCCCCCTCGCGGGCCCGACGCCACTCTTCAAGGCTCTCCTGATACCGCCGCCACTGCTCGGGAAACGGGTCCAGGATCTCCCGGATATGGCGCGGTCGCATCTCCAGCGATTCCCGGCTCATCCACGCCTCGGCCGGCGAACCTCCCCAGTCGGAACGAATCAGGCCGATCGGCACCCTGCGAGCCTCGTACAACGCGCGGCCGAAATAGTACGCCACAGCCGAGAACGTACGGGCGCGATCCGGTGAGCAAACCTCCCATCGGGCGTTGAGCCGGATGGTGGGTGCCTCGGCCTTCACATTGGGCACGTCCAGAAAGCGAATCAGACGGTTCGTTGCCGACGCAATGTCCGCCTCCGGCTGGTAACTCCGCTCCAACGGCCATTCCATGTTCGACTGGCCGCTGCACAGCCAGACCTCTCCCACCAGGACGTTGGTGAAGGTCACGGAACGCGAAGGCGACCGCACCTCCAAGGTCCACGGGCCGCCGGCTTTCATGGGGCGCAGCCGCACCTCCCAGCGGCCGTTGTGAACCACGGCGGTGGCGCGGCGCGAGCCGATCTGCACGGTGATGCGTTCACCGTCATCGCCCCAGCCCCAGACCGGCACCGGCTGACCTTGTTGCAACACCATGTGGTCGCTGAACAAGGGTGCAACCCGGAAATCGGCATGAACGATCGGTGCGCCGGCCAGGGCAAGCAGGCAGGCCCAAACGGATGAGAGGCGAACTCGCTCAATCATGCACCGCAGTGCAAGGTCGCCGTCGAGGTCTGTCAATGACGAACTTTGACCCGACGGGGCCCACACCACCCCTGCCGAACCGACTCCACCGGGCAACCTCCGCAACCGCCGGACACTCTCCCGCCGCCCGGGGCGGGGACAGGCTCCGGCCCGCACGCGGGTTGTCCCATCATTTGCCACCCCGCGCCTCACCGCATACCCTCCGCTGCATGGCGTTCGTGGGATTGGAAATCGGTGGGACGAAACTTCAAATGATCGTGGCGGAAACGCCCTTTCACGTGTTGAACCGCAAGGAAACACGGGTCGAGCCTGCTGCAGGCGCGGAAGGCATCCGGCAATGGATTGGGCGGGAACTGCCCGACTTGATCCGTGGCCACGATGTCCGGGCCGTGGGGGTGGGGTTTGGCGGGCCTGTCCACTGGAAGACCGGCACGGTGGCTCAGTCCCATCAGATCGCCGGCTGGGCCGGCTTCCCACTGGCCGAATGGATTCGAACGATGGTGGACGTGCCCGTCCTGGTGGACAACGATGCCAACGTGGCGGCCTTGGGCGAGGCCTGGCACGGCGCCGGACGGGCACACGATCCGGTCTTCTACGTGACCCTCGGCAGCGGCGTGGGCGGCGGACTGGTCGTGGGGGGCCGCGTTTATCACGGCATTCCACCCGGCGAGGCCGAGCTGGGCCACCTCCGGTTGGACCGCCAGGGCACCACTCTCGAGTCGCGTTGCTCGGGCTGGGCCATGAACGAACGCGTTCGCCAGGCCGTGGCGGCGGCACCCGGCACGCCCTTGGGTCGAAGGGTCCGCGAGGATCCGGGGCACGAGGCCCGGCACCTGGCTGCCGCCCTCGCGGAGGGCGACCCGCTCGCCCAACGCCTACTCGAAGAGTGGGCCGAAGACTTCGCTTTTGGCCTGTCCCACGCGGTGCACCTTTTCCATCCCGAAATCGTCATCTTGGGCGGCGGCCTGGCCGGCGTGGGCGAGCCCCTGCGAGCGGCCGTGGCCCGTCACCTCCCCCGCCATCTCATGAACGCCTTCCAGCCGGGCCCCAAACTGGCGCTGGCCGCCCTGGGACGCGACGCCGTGCCCGTGGGAGCAATCGAGATGGCGCGTTGGGCCTAGGTCGCGGGGCATGGGCCGTTGCGCAGCGCAAGACCCGCGGGGACCGGCGGACGAATCCGCCTCCCCCGGCAGCCGTCAGTCCGCAAGGTCCTCCCGCGGCCCCACCTGGCGCAAGTCCAGCGGCTGGAACCCGATGAACCGTGCGGCCGACCCGCTGCGAATGCGGAAATCTCCCGCCTGCGGCGCGGCGAACATGGGATCGCCGATCAAACTGTGGCGGTCATGGCCCCGGGCGCGCCACTGCTCCCACGTCGCACCGGCAAATCGCGGCTCGGTCCAGCGCGCATCCGGACGCAGGTCCCAGTAAAGGTTGAAATCCATCACGAACCGGTCGTTGCGCCAGCTCCCGCCCAACACCACGCCACGGTCGAAAAGGACGATGTTGTTGGTAAAGATGAAACTCACGTGGTCCTCATCACGCGTGCGTTGCAGTTGATGATCGCGGCCGAAGGCGAAAATGTTGTTCCTGACAACATTGGTGGCACCGTAGTGCTGATGAAAGCCGCCGTGCGTGGTCCGGTAGACCAGGTTGCTCTCGGCCACGATCCCGTGCGTGCCTTCGTCGAAGTAGATCCCCCAACCGCCGTAACGCACGCCGGCGATGTCGTGCCACACGTTGTTCACGATCCGCGTGCCGACCTGGCGGCCCAGTGTGTAAATGCCGCCCATGTCGCTCAGGATCGGTCCGTCCCCGTCGGACTGAACGCCAATGTGATGCACGTGGTTCCACGCCACCCATTGATTCGTTGCACGCGCCCGGGGATCGTAACCCCACGTCCATCCCACCGAAATGCCCGTGTAGTAAAAGTCGTGGATGTGGTTGTGATGAATCCGGTTGTCCGGTGACTGGCCGATCCAGATGGCCACCGCACTGTGGAAGATGCGCCCGCCAAAGTGCAGGTGGCAATCCGCCACCTCGTTGGCCCGGGCAACGTCCCGCTCGGCCGGGCGGATCACCGTCTCACCGATCTTGATCCCGCCCGCGCCCAGGTCGGCAAACTCGCAGCGCCACACGCGGTTCGACACACAGCCCCGGCCCAGTTCCAGCGCGTATGTGCCCAGATTCACGAACCGGCAGCGTTCGATCCGGCTCCTGTGCAAACCCACCGCCTGCACCGCGGCCGGCACACCCACGGCCGCCTGGCCAAACCCGCCCACCTCATGCGCCGGCGCCGGCCAGGCCATGGCCAGACGCCGGGCCATCTCGGGGTCGGTCGGAAACCACCACTCGGTGTGCGAAAAGGTCAGTCCCGCCAGCCTCAGGTTCTCCACGTACGCGTTCCGTTCCGGCTGCCCCTCGATCCGCAGCACCACGGGCGCCCGCGCCACCACCGCCCGACTGCGAACCGGATCCTCGCCCGGCCGGGGCCGGTAAACCAGCCGGCCGTTGTCCTGGTCCAACCACCACTCGCCGGGCGCGTTGCAGAACTCCCGGGCGCCCTCCAGGTAATAAAGATCGCCGGGCTGCAACTGGTACACGGACCGTTTGCCAAAACTCAGAATGTGCCCCTCGGGATCCCAACCCACGATCGGCAGATGCGAATCCGTCCACCGGTTCATCACCACCGCCTCGGCATGGGTCAGCGTGGGGCCCACCGGCACGTCCCCCGGCCGGCACTGGAACCGGCGCTGGCCATCATGCCAACGCGGCGTGGCATCCGGCACGGCCGCAACCGGGAGATAACCCCGGTCCGGATGCCGCGCGCGGACGGCGCGCCGGCCCTCCACCCACAACTGGCGATGTGGCCCGGCTGCGCCACGCCACTCCGGCAGGCGCGTCTCCCACCACGCCTCGCTGCCGCGCACCACCACCTGCCACCCGGTCACCGGCCGCCCGGCACTCAAAACAGGAACCTCATCCCGATACGCCACAATCTCCAGATCCGAGTCCTCCGGCGTCAGCACCACCGGTTCCTCCAAAAACCACGTACCCCCGCGCAGGCAGATCCGGGCCGGGGTCCCTGACGGAATCGTGCCCGCCTTCCGCGCCTCCCGCACCGCCGCCAACGCCCGATCCAACGTCGCAAACGGTCCCTCCCCCAACTCCGGCCGCGCCTCCGGCGACCGGCCCGACCACGCGTCGTTGCCGGTCACCGCCACGTAAAACACCGCGCCGGCAGGCTCCGTGCCCTCACCACCGGAAAGCACCACCGCTCCCCCCATCCACAGCCCGGCGAGCAAACTCCAAAAGCCTCGCAACCCGGTCAGGCGATTCCTCGACTCCGCACCCGTTCCCTTGGATTTGCCCGCTCTCATGGCTCCACACTCCGTTTCGGGCCACTCACACGCCGCCGCGCATCAGGTTCTTCAGGGACTGTCTTCGGCCGCATTGTCCCGGACGACGATGCCGGGCCGCGCGGGCGCCTGGATCGCCAGCCGTCCCCGCATCAGATTCCCGGTGACCACCGCCCGTTGGACCCCTTCGCCCAGGCTGACCTGCGGCTTGGCAGCCTGAAACTCGCACCCCCGCACCAATACCCGGCCGCTCTCGATCTGAAGGGCGTGCCGCCCTTCGTTGTTTCGGTCCCACTGCACGAACGTGCAGTCGCTGAAGCCCACGGTGCCCTGCCCCGACACCTTGGCAATCTGATTGCACGGTCCCCAGAAGGCGCAGTTCACGAACCGGACCGCCCCCGTGTGACGTGGATCCACGCGGACCATGGTCGGGTCCGGCCCGTGAAAAGAAACAAATTCCCCGTTGCTGATGAGCAGGCCGTACGGGGCGCTCTGCTCCACCACCACGGCGGTGTAACAGTCGTCCGCACCGATCCCCAGAAAATTGCCGTTGCACACTCCGGCCCGCGTGGCGATGAATTTGTAACCCACGTTGTACCCGAAACAGAACGTGTTGAACACGTACTGCCAGTCGCTGCGCCCGAAAATGAAAGCCTCGCCGTTCTCCTGCTGCCAGGCCCGCAACCGCGGCCGCAAACTCCACCAGGGGTTGAAATGCACGTTCTCGATCCGGCCGATGTCGTAGATGGCATCCACATAAACGCCCCGCCGCAGCGGTTGCCCGTGCACGTCACGGATGAGGTGTCGCTCATTGTTCGAGGCGTCGATGCCTTGGTAGGGATTGAGCAGTTCCACGGCCAGCACCGCCGGGTTTTTCCCCCGCATGGCAATCGCCCAGGGATACGGCCTGGGTTCGTGCTCGGGATCCTGGTCTGGATAGTAGATCACCACCCCTTTGAGCGTGCTGTTGTGGTTCAACGTGATGAAGGGCGGCCCGTCTTCCGAACCGGCACCACCGATGACCAGAAAGGTGGTGCCATCATCGGTCGGCTTGGGCAGGCCGCGATCCCGGATGCCGTTGTGTGCCGGGACAGATTCCCATACGCCGCGCAGCGTCACACCGGGCGGAACCCGAAGGGACCCTTCGAAGCGGTATTGGCCCCGCGGCGCATACACGACACCGCCGCCCTGCCTGCCGGCCTCGTCCAGTGCCCGTTGAAAAGCGGCCGTGCAATCGGTGCGACCGTCCGGCACGGCACCAAAGTCCAGCACGTTCCACCGATCCGTGACAGCCGCACCCGCCGTCCACGCCAGGGCACAGCCCCACACCACACCCAACCGAACAAGAGGACGCCAACTGGTTCGCATGACCCGCACAGCTTAAACCCGCGCCCCGGCCCGGGCAATTGCTTCCGCCTCCGCAACCCGGCCTGCCCACCGTGTGCCGGCCCGGGTGCGGATCAACTCTGGTGCGGACGAAACTTCTCCGGCCGCAACACCCGCACCTCGGTGCTGTACACGATGGCTGCAAACCGGGGCAGAAACTCCGCCGCCAGCCGTTCCGTCAACAACCGGGCCGTCTCCTCCGGTACAATGATCTCCACCTGGATGTTGCCGAACTCCTCGATGTCGGCCGGCCGGTCCCCCTTCGATCCGGCACCCTCAACCGGGAAAAGCGTGTACCCATGGATGCCCAGTTGCCGCAACAGTTCCAACAACGGAGTCCGGGCCAGCGCCTCGCAGACCACCGTCACCAGAGTCATGGAATGCCCGTCCATCAGAAGCCTCCCAGAAACCAGCGGACCATCTGCGCATAAAGCGGCAACCCCAGGGTCACGTTGAAGGGAAACGTCACCGCAAGCGAGGCCGTCAGGTACAGCGTCGGATTCGCCTCGGGCAGGGCCAGACGCATCGCCGCGGGCGCCGCAATGTACGATGCACTCGCCGCCAGGACCCCCATCAGAAATGCGCCACCCGGACTGAGCCCCGTCCAGTGTCCCACCCAAAGCCCCAGCACCGCATGCGCCACGGGCATTACCACCCCGAACACCGCCAGGGCGGGCCCCACCTTCCGCAAATCGCCCAACCGCCGCGCCGCCACCATCCCCATCTCGAACAGGAACAACGTCAACAGCCCCTGAAACGGCGTGACGAAGAAACCCTCGGTCATCTCCAAACCGCGTCGGCCGCACAAAACCCCCGCCAGCAGTGACCCCACCAGCAGGAAGACACTCCGGCCCAACAACGCCTCGTGCGCCAGACGACGCCATTCCCGGCCCGTCAATCCCCCGTGTCGCGTGGCCCACCGACCCAGCAGGACCCCCACCACGATGGCCGGCGACTCCATCACCGCCAGAAAGGCACTGGCGTATCCCTCGAACGGAACGCCCAGATCCCTCAGATACTGCACCGCGGTCACGAAGGTCACCGCGCTGACCGACCCGTAATGTGCGCCGATCGCGGCCGCGTCCACCGCAGGCAAACGCAATCCCAGACGCAGCACCGCATAACACCACAACGGGATCACCGTCCCCAGCGCCATCGCTGCCAACCCGGGCAGCCAGACCTCCCGCAGCCCCGCCTCCGCCAACGCCACACCCCCCTTGAACCCGATCGCCAGCAGCAGATAGGTGCTCAACCCCACGTAAATCGGCTCCGGCAGACGCAAATCGGTGCGGAGCAAAACCGACAGCAACCCCAGAGCAAAAAACAGGATCGGGGGCGAGGCCAGATTCAGCCGAACACTCTCCCAGAACTCCATCACGCGCCCGCCCGAAGGGCCCGGTTTTTGGCCCGCGATTCCCGCGCCATGCGCACCTGATACTCGTGCAAGCGCGCGCGCAACCGGTCGTCTTGAACGGCCAGGATGCGCACCGCCAGCAGACCCGCATTGCGCGCATTGCCAATGGCCACCGTGGCCACGGGTACCCCGGCCGGCATCTGCACAATGGAGAGCAGCGAATCCAGCCCGTGCAACGCCTGCGTCATCACCGGCACCCCGATCACCGGCAATACCGTGTGACTGGCGACCATGCCCGGCAGATGCGCCGCACCGCCCGCACCGGCGATGATCACCCGCAGACCTCGCTTCTCAGCCGTTTTCCCGTACCGGGCCATGTCATCCGGGGTGCGGTGGGCCGACACCACCCGCACCTCGTGCGGGACACCGAACTCTTCCAGCACCTCGGCGGCGCCCTTCAAGGTCGGCCAGTCGGAATCACTTCCCATGATGATCCCCACCAGGGGCCTGCTGGACGATGCTCCTGCCATGTTGGCAACCTCAGTCGTCGAGATGCAGATCGGTCACCGCACCCAGGGAGGCCGAGCTGACCGTGTGCGCGTATTTGGCCAGCACGCCGCGACGATAACGGGGCCGCGGCCGACGCCATCGGGCCCGCCGTGACGCCAGTTCCGCCTCCGACACCTCCAGCGTAAGCGTCCGGCGCACGGCATCAATGACAATCCGGTCCCCGTTCCTCACCAGGGCCAGAGGCCCTCCCACAAACGCCTCGGGACTGATGTGCCCGACGACAAATCCGTGCGTCCCTCCCGAGAAACGTCCGTCCGTGATCAGCGCCACCTTGTCCCCAAGACCCTGGCCCATGATCGCCGAAGTGGGCCCCAGCATCTCGCGCATGCCCGGTCCCCCTTTCGGCCCCTCGTAACGGATCACCACCACGTCGCCCTCCCGAATGCGCCGGCCCAAAATGGCCCGCATGGCCTCCTCCTCCGAGTCGAACACACGGGCGCGTCCCTCAAACCGAAGCCCCTCCTTGCCGGTGATCTTCGCCACGGCCCCTTCGGGCGCCAGGTTCCCCCGCAGGATGACCAGGTGACTGTCGGGCTTGATCGGCCGGTCCAAAGGTCGAACGATCTCCTGCCCTTCGGGATAATCCCCCACCTCCTTCAGATCCTCCGCCAACGTGCGCCCGGTCACCGTGACACAATCCCCGTGCAACAGCCCCGCATCCAACAGCCGCTTCATCAAGGGCCGGATCCCGCCGATCGCCACCAGGTCACTCATCGAATAACGGCCGCTCGGCTTCAAATCCGCCACCACGGGCACGCGCCGCCCGATCCGCTCAAAATCCCTCAAACTCAGCCGCACACCCGCCGCATGCGCCATGGCCAGCAGATGCAGCACGGCGTTGGTCGAACCGCCCAACGCGATGACCACGGTGATGGCGTTCTCGAAAGCCGGGCGGGTCATGATGTCCCGCGGCTTCAATCCCAGCCGCAACAGGTTCACCACGGCCTCCCCCGCGCGGCGCGCGTCCTCCCTCTTGGCGGGCGAGACGGCGTTCTGCGCCGAGCTGTTGGGCAGGCTCATGCCCAGCGCTTCAATGGCACTGGCCATCGTGTTGGCCGTGTACATCCCTCCACAAGAACCGGGTCCCGGGATCGCATGACGCTCGATCGCCTCCAGTTCCCCATCCGTGATCCGGCCGGCCGCGCGCGCTCCGACAGCCTCGAACACCGACACGATGTCCACCTTGCGCTCCGAACCGGGCAGACATCCCGGCAGGATGGTCCCCCCGTACACGAACACCGCCGGACGGTTCAGCCGCGCAATGGCAATCATGCAGCCCGGCATGTTCTTGTCACACCCGCCCAGCGCCACCAAACCGTCCATCCCCTGACAGGCCACCACCGTCTCGATCGAATCGGCAATCACCTCCCGCGACACCAGGGAATACTTCATCCCCTCGGTCCCCATGGAGATCCCGTCCGAGATGGTGATCGTGTTAAAGATCAGTCCCTTGCCCCCCGCCCGTTCCGCTCCGGCCGCCGCAGCCCGGGCCAGCTCGTCCAAATGCATGTTGCACGGCGTCACCATGCTCCACGTAGACGCAATGCCGATGATCGGACGCCGAAAGTCCTCCGGACGAAAGCCCAGCGGGTACAGCATCGCCCGGCTCGGCGCCCGCTCGACGCCGTCCACCACTCGGGCCGACCACGGTCTGGGTAAATCCGCCATGTTTATTCCTCCTCGGAACCAACACCGAATTCAATGGCCCGGGCGGCCTCCTCGGCTCGCGCCCAGGCCTCCTCCACCGTCGTCCCAAGAACGGTCACATGACCCATTTTCCGTCCGGGCGCACACCGCGACTTGCCATAAAGGTGGACATGCACCCCCGGGATGGCCAACGCCTGCTCGAGCCCGCGCACCCTGCCGCTGCCGGCCGTTCGCCCCAGCAGGTTCACCATCACGGCCGCCGGTGCCCGCATGCGCACCGATCCCAATGGCCAACCCAGCACCGCCCGCACGTGATTCTCGAACTGCGAACACTCGCAGGCCTCGATGGTGTAATGCCCGGAGTTGTGCACCCGCGGCGCCAGCTCGTTGATCCAGAGAGCCCCCTCGGCGCCCAGGAACATCTCCACGCCGAACGTCCCCACACCGCCCACGCTCTCCACGGCAGCCTGCGCCAGCTCCGCCGCACGGGCCGCCAACGGCCCACCCAGCCGCGCCGGTGCCAGGACATGATGACAAATGTGGTTCCGTTGCACCGTCTCGACCACGGGATAAACCACCGAACGACCGTCCCGCCCGCGCGTCACCTGCACAGCGATTTCCCGCTCAAAAGGACAAAAAGCCTCCACGTACAGCGCCCGACCCGAAGGACCACCCAGACGGCGCCACGCCTCCTCCACGTCCTGTGGCCCCTGAAGCGTGGCGTTGCCCTTGCCATCGTAACCATGGCAACGCGCCTTCAGCACTACCGGCCACCCCCAGGACGCACCCCGTGCCCGGATCTCCTCCGGCCCGGCCACCGGTGCAAACGCCGGCACCGGCAGACCCGCATCCGCCAGCGTCGTCTTCTGCAGAAACTTGTCCCGAATCCGCCGCATCGTGGCAAAACCCGGAAGTACCGTCCGACCCCGGGCCGCCAACGCCTCGATCGTGCCGTCCGGAATGAATTCGTTTTCCAAGGTCACCACGCCCTCCGGCCCCACCGCCGACACCACCGCGGGCACGTCTTCCCAGGAAGGGACCGTGGTGACCGGCGCCACCCACGCAGCCGGACAGTCCGCGTGCGTTTCCACACATCGAACCCGGCACCCCAACGGCACGGCCGCCAGCGCCAACATCCGGGCCAGCTGCCCACCCCCCAAGATCACCAGGCACGGTGCGCCGGTCCCCTCCGAACGGGCCGGTTCCACTTGCTCTCGAGTTGCTGTGGCACTTCCTGCGCGCATGATTCGCGGTCGTCGGACCTGCCGGGCGGAGCCCCTCGGCAACAGAACGTCCTCCGAAGGACGAGCTGGTTCACGCCGCCGTCATCAGCTTCTCGAAATCACCGACCGTCCCGCCGTCCAGACAACACGTGATGATCTCCCGCCCCAGCGGGTCCAAGTCGGACACCTGAAACTCCCTCAGGCACTTCTCGAAAAACCGGCGCAGGATCGCTGCACCCCGGTCGTAGGCCTCCTCCCCCACCTCGGGCTGGGTCTCCACCTGCAGGAACCACCGGGCGATCAACACCCCCTCCACCTGCAGCTGATGCAAAACGTAACCCAGCAAGGGACAGCGGGCCTGCCGCAACTGGTCGGGACGGAATCTGGCCGTGCCGCGCCGCGCCAGGTATTCCCGCGCGATCCACTGCGGCATGAAACCGACCTTCCACGCGCCGATGTGCTGGTTGGGAACCAGAATGTGCCGCGTCTTCGGACTGTCCAGGAACTGCCGCAGCAACAGGTTCGCCTGGTCCACCTTCCGCCCGGTGGCAAACGGCCAGTAGGAACCCACACCCTCACTGGACATCCCCTCGGTATCCACGATGCTCGGGTTGGCATGTCCCCGCGGCGAAACCAACCGCCAGAGCCACGCCAGCGCGGGCGGCAGGATGTGAAACAAACCGATGATGCCGTAGGTCGGCTTCTCGCGCGTGCACGGCGGCGTTCGCACGCCGAAACTGCGGATGTCCACCGTCACCGGCCCCTCGACCACGCCCGGATAGATCTTGCGCGGCAGGATCACACGCGGATTCGGACACCGCACACCGGGGGCGTCCTCGATGTGTTCCCAGATCAACGCCCGGCTGCGCGGCACCGCGTCAATGTTCAGAAACAACAGCGGCACCGGCGGTTCGGCGCACAGCTTCTCCAGATGCACGTCGGTGCCGTAATGCTCGATGTGGTTGACCCGCACGAACCAGGCGCTCTCCGCATCCATCAGCGTGAGCTTGCCCTCGCCCGACTGCACCGAGGGATGGCAGAGCGCCATGTCATCCGTGACCGCCCGCAGCTCGCAAGCCCGCGGAATCTGCAGGTACCGCCGTTCGCCCGTCACGATGTTCTCGCCCAGCAACAAGCGGCCGTCCGGCTCCCGGTGCATATGCTCCAACATCTCGCTCTTGCCGCCGCCGCTGGCGCCCTCGTGCATGATGGTTACCACGTTGTCATACGGCGTGATCACCTGCACCGTCGAGCAATGGTTGGTGACCCAGCCCTCCCGTTCGCCCAAGCCGAGCAGCACGCCGTAGATGCCCTTCTTCGCACTGGGACCGGGATAAAGGTTGTACGAAAACAGCTCGTGCAAGCCGTCCCGCCGGTTGTGCACCACCACCTGACGCCCGTTGAAATGGGTGTGCCGGAAGGGAGGCGCCACGTAGATCACCGCCCGCGGACGGAACGTGTCGGGCACCTCGTCCTTCCTGAGAATGCCCTGCAGCAGCGCCAGTCCCAGGGCGAAGAACCCCGCGTTCGCCGGCGCAATGACCAGCGCGTCCAATCCTGTCTCGGGTCCGCCCGCGTGGAACCCGAACATGGCGAGCTCCTGCCGCTTCAGCCATTCGAACGTCTCCCGGCGCACCGGTTCGAACGGCCGGCCAAACCGCTGCTGGAAGGTCGGCTTGTCCGTGGGTGTGTCGTCCCCGATGACCATGCAATCGGGATCCCTCCGCCGCATGTACGGTTCCGGATAGTTGGCCACGATCCCGTTGCGCACCCGGGCCACCGTGGCCTCCACCACACGGCCCCGCCCGGGAACCTCATACGCCACCTCGAAGTAATCGGAGCCCGGCCCGCCACAGGCCAGCTCGACCAATTCCTCCGTGCCCCCGGCGATGATCAGCCGGGGACACGCCTCCAGGATCTCCACCGCCTCAGCCGGTGGATGGTAGATCTCGAACTCTCTCATGAATCGTACGTCCCTCCAACCTGCCCGGACCTGTCGGTGCACACCCGTCGGATGAACCCCTCCGGCTCCACACTCTCCGGACACACCTCGGACCCGAACCGGCACCGGAGCCAATCACCCGCCACCGTCACGGGGAAAACCACCACACCCTCCGCCGACGCCTGCCGGGCCGCGACCGGTCCCAACCGTAGAAGCGACCGGCCGGCCCTGTCAAGACAGCCCGCCCGCCCCGAGCATCACTCCCATTCAATCGTCCCCGGCGGTTTGCTCGTGATGTCGAACACCACCCGGTTGATCCCCTTCACCTCGTTGGTAATCCGCGTGGAGATCCGTTCCAACAGCTCGTAAGGGAGCTTCACCCAGTCGGCGGTCATCCCGTCCTGCGATTCCACCACCCGCACCGCCGCGGTCCATTCATAGGTCCGTTCGTCCCCCTGCACCCCCACGCTGCGCACCGGCAGCAGCACCGCAAAAGCCTGCCAGACCTTTTCGTACCACCCACTGCGCTTCATCTCCTCCAGCACAACGGCGTCGGCCTGCCGCAGCACCTCCAGCTTTTCCGCGGTGACCTCACCCAAACACCGCACCGCCAGACCCGGCCCCGGAAACGGATGCCGCCAGAGAATCTCCCGCGGCAAACCCAGCGCCTCGCCCAGACGGCGAACCTCGTCCTTGAACAAACAGCGCAAGGGTTCGATCAGTTCGAACCGCATCCGCTTAGGCAGCCCGCCCACGTTGTGATGGCTCTTGATCAGCGCCGCCGGGTTGCCTCCGATCGGCACCGACTCGATCACATCCGGATACAACGTCCCCTGGGCCAGGAACCGCGCCGGACCCGCCTTCCGTGTCGCAGCCTCGAACACCTCGATGAACGTGCGTCCGATGATCTTCCGCTTCTTCTCCGGGTCCGTCACGCCCCGCAGCCGCCGCAAAAAGAGCTCGCCGGCATCCTCGTACTGCAGCCGCATCCGGAAATGCCGGCCAAAGACCTCCTGCACACGCTCCGCCTCCCGCGCCCGCAGCAGGCCGTTGTTCACGAAGATGCACGTCAACTGATCCCCCACGGCCCGGTGCAGCAACGCGGCCGCCACGCTCGAATCCACACCGCCGCTCAAACCCAACAACACCCGTTCCGATCCCACCCGCGCCCGGATCTCCTGGACCGCCTGCTCCAGATAATTCCGCATCGTCCAAGCCCGGCCACACCCGCAGATCCGGTGCACGAAGTTGGCCAGGATCTCCCGCCCTCGCGGCGTGTGCACCACCTCCGGATGAAACTGCAACCCGTAAAACCTCCTGCGCGGATGCTCGATGGCCGCGTAGGGCGAGTTGTCCGTCGTTGCCACCACCACGAAACCCCGCGGCAACCGCGTCAAACGGTCGCCGTGCGAATTCCAAACCTGCAGCCGACGTGGCAATCCACGAAACAGCGGGCAATCGCGGCGCCGGATCTCCAGTGTGCCCTTGCCGTACTCGCGCCGCTGGCCCGGTTCCACCCGCCCGCCCAGGGTCTGTGCCATCACCTGCAGGCCATAACAGATCCCCAGAATCGGCACACCCAGGTCGAAGACCCCCGGGTCCGGCATGGGTGCGTCGGCGTCGTACACGCTGGCCGGACCGCCCGAAAGAATCAAACCCTTCGGCCGCATCTCCGCCAGCCGCGCAGCGGGAGTGTCGAACCTCACGATCTGGGAGTAAACCTCGCACTCCCGAATCCGGCGGGCGATGACCTGCGTGTACTGCGACCCGAAATCCAGAATCAGGATCTGATCCCGCATCGGCCCGGCCGGCTCCCCGGCCACGGCAGATTCCCCGGCCGGTTGACGCACCCGCCGGCGCATCCCCGACCCCCTCCCGGAATCCGCCACCCGCCCCTGCGAGCGCCCGAAGCTATCCCGCGACGTCCCTCTCATTCCGCGGCTTCCATCTGCGGCACGGCCCGCCGCGCCAGAGGCGTCTCCCGCAACGCCACCTCCGCCTCCCGGCGGAACCACTCGTTGAACAGGTCGTTCATCCGCAGCCGCCGGAGATAGGCGGTGAACTGCGGCAGCTCCTTCTCCATCCGCACCTGATCCAGCGGCATCCGATCCTGCACGTAGATCAACATCGCCCCGTCCCGCGCCGGCACCACCGGACTCACCTCACCCACCGGCGTGGCAAACGCCACCTGCTTGAACTGCGCCAGCGGCAGGTCCTGCTCCACCTGCGGAAGCGAGCGCGTGCTCCACGAAAACGGCGGCAACAGAACCGGATGCAGGTTCGACGCCGTGCACACCTCCGCAAAACTCCGCCCCTGGGCCAGCGCGTTGGTCAGGGCCACCCGGAACTGCTCCGCCGCCTGTCGCGCCCGCTGGATGGCCTGCTCATACCGGTAGTCGGTCAGCACCCGCGCAAAGATGCTCTCCAGCGGCGGCACCTCGCTCGGCAGCCGCTTCACGAACCCCAGTACATAAACCGCCTCCGGCCCCACCACCGGCGCGCTGAACGGGTTGTCCTCCGACAACCGAAACGCCGCCTGCGCAAACTCCGGTCCGCCATCGAACTCCCGCGGGCCCTCCTCCAACGTGAACGGCTCGAGCGTCCTCACCTCCAAGCCCCGCTCGGCCGCCACGCCACCAAGGTTCTCAGGCCGCACCGGCTCGCGATCGAACAAAACCGTCGCAAATTCGTTGGCCTCACGGCGCGCCAGCAACAGCGCCTGACGCCGGATCAATTCCTGCCGGATCTTCTGCCGCGCCTCCTCCACCGTGGACCCGAACTGCACATAGTTCGTCCCCAGCCGGTCCAGGTTCGCCTGCACGATCTCGTCCAGATTCGTCCGCGTCAGCTCGCTCTCCGCCGCCGCCAGATAATTCGAGACGGGAAACGCCACGTAGCTCACCTGCACCCGCTCCGGAATGCGGTAACGCGCCATCTGGTTGGTATAGAATTGCGCCACCGCCTGCGTGCTCACCGTCACCTGCGGTAGGTAGTTCAACGCCAGAAAATTCACCACCTGCACCGAAATCTCCTGGTGCTCCCGCTCGTACAACGCCCGCGCCTCCGCCAGCGTCACCATCTGACCCGGCAGGGCCATCAACGTCACAAGCTCCTGCAACGCCGCCTCGTGCCGTACAAACCGCTCGAAATCCTCCAACGTGAACTGCCGCGGCGCCAGCACCTGACGCACAAACGCCTCCAGGGACACCGGCTGGTTCTCCCCCGCAAACGCCCGCAGAATCTCCTGCGCCAGCCGCGCGCTCACCGCCGGACTCACCTCCAGCCCCCAGTCCCGCACCAACTGCAGCAAAAACAACCGCGCATAAGCCTCCCGCTCCACGTCAAATCCGCTCTCCCGCCCGGCCGAGTCCGGCCATTCCCCCGTCCGCACCAGGTAATGCAGCATCGCCTCCTTCTGCGCAGCCACCAGCTTGTCCCGTGTGATCCGCTCCCCGCGGATCCGACCGAAATCCGACACCGGCGCCGGCCCCCCAAACTGGGTCGAGGGATTGAAATAAATCACAAAGGCCACCACGGTCACCGCAATGATGATGACCCAGAGCCACGTCTGATGCTTGCGAATCGTCCCAAACATAACCCCGCACGTCCTGCGATTAGAGCCCGCACGCTATCGCCCGGCATCCCCACGGTCAACCGAAATCCCCGCCCACCGCCGGTTTCCGTTTGACCCGGAGCCCCCCGATCGCTCACATGACCCCATGCCGGTCCCGATCCCGAAACGAATCCAGCAGACAGCCTGGCTGGCGGTCACCGCCCTCGCCACCCTCACTGGCTGCCGCACTCCCCTGGTCAGCCCCGAACAACGCCAGGCCGCCTCAACCAAATGGGCCGCCGAACTCGCCGCCTTCGACGCCCAGGACACCGCTCACCCACCGGCCCCCGGCGCCACCCTCTTCGTCGGCAGCTCCAGCTTCCGACTCTGGCACGACCTGCCCCAGGCCTTCCCCGACCGGCACATCATCAACCGCGGCTTCGGCGGGTCTCAAATGCACGAATTGCTCGCCCTGGCCGACCGACTCGTCTGGCGCTATGCACCCCGGGAGATCCTCGTTTACGAGGGCGACAATGACATCGCCGCCGGCAAATCGCCCGAACAGTTCCTCCTCGAATTCAAAACGTTCGTCCGCGAAACCCACCGCCGACTGCCCCACGCCCACATTTACTTCGTCTCCATCAAACCCAGCCCCGCCCGCCAGCACCTCTGGCCCCTGGCCCAACGTGCCAACGAACAGGTCCGCAACCTCGCCGCGTCCGATCCACGACTCACCTACATAGACATCGCCACCCCCATGCTCGACCCCCAGGGTCGGCCCCGACCCGAACTGTTCGTTTCGGACCGACTCCACCTCAACCGCCAGGGCTACGCACTGTGGGCCGACCGCATCCGCCAGGCCCTGGACAGGCACCGAAACCCCGAACCCCGGAATCCCGACTGACCGGCCGCCCCCCCGGCGGCAAATCCTGCAGGTCCCCGTGCCACTAGTCCTGCCACCACCCCAACCCTCCGCACAAGCCACCGACGCACGGCATGGAAGTGCGCACTTGAACCGTCCCTGCGGGAATCCTCACCCCGGATCACCGCTCGCCTTCTGATCGAAAAGCTCCGGCGCCCGCGCGAACACTCAATCCCGGCTGCCCGCAGCCGATCCGGACACCCCTCCCCCATCCGCAGGCCCTGACTCCCCTCCCGCCAACCCCCGCACCACGAACAACGCCATCCGTTCATCCGCATCCACCACACGATACCGTCTCAAAAACTCGCGCCAGGCAGGGCTGTAATCCTCATACGGCGGCAGAATCAACGCCTCCGGCTCGTAACGCTCCAGCACCGCCAACACCTCCGAGCCGCCAAACCCCGCTCCGTGCCGCCGTTTGAACGACAAGACACCCAGCTCCGGCGGCACTTTGTACCCCGCATGAAACACGTACATCGCATCGTCCGAGTACGCCCACCGGATCCGGTCCCCGTACGACCTCAGCGTCCCCACCATGTACATCTCCTCCACGCCCGCCACCGATCGCAGCTCGTGCACCTGCCGGACAAGCGCCCACCCGCCATGCACCCCCGCCAGCGCCAGCAAACCCGCCAACAAGGCCGTCCAACCCAGCGACCGAACCACCGCCACACCGGACCTCCCGCCCGCCAGCGCAGACCATGCCAGGCCGGCGACGTCCTTCAGCCCCACCGCGGCCAGCCAGGCCAACGGAAACACAAAGTGCAACTGATAGAACGCCCAGTACGGCCGATTCACAAGATGCGCCACGGTCACCGTGGCCAACCAGGTGAAAGGCAGCAGGACCGTGCCGGAGCAACCCCGCGCCCATCGCAGCCCCACACCCAACAAGGCCGGCACCACAGCATATCCCAGGAACCAGAACGTCATCCAAGAGAAGCTCATGCCCCCACCCATCCCTGCCATCTCACGGGTCCTCCCGGCGAAGTGCACCCCCAGCAACTGCGTCATCGTCATGGCCGGGTGCAACACCCAGAGCAGCCCCACCACCGCCGCCAGACCCGCCAACCAGCCGACCATCCACCACACAACCCTCCCGCGAACCTCCCGCCACCGGTCCCGTGCCAGCCGCAGTGCCTCCAACACCATCCCCGGCAGCAACAACCCTGCCGTCAGCTTCGTCATGCACGCCGCTCCGGCCAAAATGCCGGCGCCCGCAAAATCACCCCACCCACCCCGCTCCCACGCCCGCACCCAGAAAAACGTCGCCATCATCCCCAACGCAAAGGCCGGCATCTCCAGCATGCACGACAACCCCAGCTCCAAAAACGGCGGCAACACAAAGAGGAAAAGCGTCGCGACCCATGCCGTGCCCGGCCCTTCCCTGCGCTCCACCAATGCAAAAAACGACACCAACAGGCCCGCTGTAAACAGCACCGTCAAAAGCCGCCCCGCCAGAGCCGTCGGCCCGATCCACCGGAACAACGTGCCCAGCAACATCGTGTGCAGCGGCGGTTGATCGTTCCAAACCTCGCTGTACAACCGATGCCCGTCGCCGTACAACCGCCCCTTCGTGAATTCGAACGCCTCGTCCGCCCCGATCCGAAACGCCGTGCGCAACGGAAAGACCGTCACCGCAACCACGCACCACACCACCGCCACCAGCATCGGCCACGCAAGCCGGCGGATCGCCACCTTCCCACCGCCGGGCCCGCACCCACTCTCCCTGCCAACCGTCATGACGCCCTCCGGCACCCCTCCCGGACCTCAGCCGCCGCCCGCCGAACCGGCCCCATCCCCGCCCGGTTCCAAGTTCGACCGCGCCTGCCGCCACGCGTGCGCTCCCAGCAGCAGGCTCGCACCCAGAAAGCTCCCCCACGCCATCCACCCCAGCAACACCGACCATGCACCCTCCTCAAACGGCAGATCCCGCACCACCGGCCCCAGGCAGGGACAGTCGTACCCTTTGAACCCGCTGAGTTTCAGCAGCCCGCGGTACACCAACCAGCACGCCGCCAGTCCGTGGATCAACGCCACCTTCCGCCACAAGCGCCTGCCCCAAACCGCATAAGCCGCCACCGCCCATTCCGCGCACGCCCCCAGCACCAACAGGTTCCGATTCGGCACCTGAAACACAGGATCGCGCCATCGCAGAACCGGGTCGCCTTGCAGGACCGATATCATCTTCAGCGTCGCCGTCAGCCACAGCAGGCCCGCCAACACGCGCACAAACCAACCCGCCCACTCCTCCAAGCGCCCCGTCCCCGGCGACGCCTCCGGCGCACCTGCGACCACGTTACCGTCCCTTCTTGTTGAACCGTTCATAGCCGCCTGACGGCTCTGCACAAATCCGCCTGCAGCCGGGGACGGTCGCAGCATTCCCGGCTGTGGGGCCGGCAGCCCCCTCACCCATCGCCCGGCACCGACCCGGCCCGGCTCTGCCGCCTCAGCCGCCACACCCAGTACCCCACCCCGTACAGCACCACCAACA